>Ga0255090_1000141_pt1 | contig 24231 bp, 19 predicted proteins | sample Colum_Yuk_RepA_8_2_FD_188444 | JGI IMG/M metagenome (GOLD analysis project Ga0255090, IMG submission 188444) | Freshwater microbial communities from Columbia River, Oregon, United States - Colum_Yuk_RepA_8d | ecosystem: Environmental > Aquatic > Freshwater > River | place: USA: Oregon...
CGCCCGCTCCTTCCCCGGCCGAGGTCCCGTCTACGCCTGCGCTTGCGGCCAAGGTGCCGTCTGGCATCTGCGTGCGGATTGGGCCGTTCGCCAAAGACGCCGAGGCGCTCCGCGTCAGCCGCTGGCTGCGAGCACGCAGCAGCCGACTTGAGATTCGCCACGACGGCGCTGCCGGTCGGCCGCTGTTCGGCATTTATCTGGAGCCGCGCTCGGCCAGCGAGCGCGAGCAAAATCTGCGCGACCTGGCCCGTCAGGGCGTGCGCGATGTGCTGCCCGTGCGCCGCGAAGGCATGACCCACGCCATTTCGCTGGGCGTGTTCAGCTCGCAGGAAAACGTGAACCGTCGGCTCGCCGAAATCGAAAAGCAGGGCTATCGCCCGATTGTGGTTCCCCGGCGCGATGCGAGCGGCCAGCGTTTTGTAGAGGCAGAACTCGCCGCCGGCTATGAAGATCCCGCCCGCCTGCCCGCCGCCGAACTCGGTGGCGCAGCAGTCAAGACGGTGAACTGCCGTCCGTAAGCCCCTTATTCCGCCGCAGGTGCTTCCGTATACTGCCGGCCCCGCCAGTTGTCCCGCGCCGGATTAGCACAGTGGTAGTGCAGCGGTTTTGTAAACCGAAGGTCGGGGGTTCGAATCCCTCATCCGGCACCATTCGAGCGTTCTCCTCGAATTTGGGGTCAGAGTAAAAACTCGAATAGTCATTTTTAGTTTTTACTCTGACCCCAAATACAGGAGGCCGGCTGGCCAGACTGGCTTGACGTTCGCACTTGAACCTTTCTTCGCGAGGTCCAGATCCGGGATGGCTGTGATTGGTTCCTGCTCCCGTCGCCATCGATGCTGGCGGTCGGCGCATTCGAGTCCAAAGCGAGTGGGGGCCAACTTTAGCGGCAACCTGCCCAAGGGATTTCCCTCAACTTATTGAGCGGTCGGATAAAGGAAATCTTTTTCCAAGTCCTCATGCGGCGCCATTCCACCCAATCCGAAAATTTGGGGTCAGAGTAAAAATTCAAAGCGCCCGTTGTAATTTTTACTCTGACCCCAAATTGGCACAGCTTTGAACGACTGTGGTTGAGCAAAAGCGCGCTGCGCACGGAGGCGAGCCGGCGGTGCGAGGACTACCGGGTCGCGACCTGGCGTCGCCCGGATTCGGAACGTCAGGCCCGGCTTGATGAAGCCATCCGCCACGCCGACAGCGTCACGCTGCACATAATCAATCGCGCCTCGCGCGAACAGCGCGCGCACCTGCTGCAAAACCTACGCGACTACATCCGCGACTTCACGTTTCTCGCGACGGGCTGGTCCCGCGGCTCGGCCTCGTTAAAAAAGCCCGGAGAGCGGTCCGGGCAAGCGCCGGGGGGCAGGAGATCCGTCGGCGCGAAGTCGTCAATGCCTTCACGCCTCGGGGGAGGGCGGGCCTAGAAGAGCGACGGTGGCTCAAGCCGGCTGGCCAGCACGGACAACAGCAGCGCCCACAGGGCGACAGCGGCCGTCAGGCTGAGTACCGCGAAGCGCATTTCCTTCGCAGCGTCATAGGTTGATGCGGTCTCGGTGCGGGTCTCGGCCGCAGGCTCCACCGCCTGCGGCAGCCGGTGCGGATGCGATGTATCAAGGCTGGGCACCGGGCGGCCCTCGGTGAACACTTTGCGTCCGGGGTGATTCAGATTGCTCACGGTTGCGCTCCTGTCTCCTGCGCCGGCGCGGACTGCGCAGGCTTCGTGGGAAGGGAGTCTGCACCCCGTTGATTAGTGGTTGAAATGGATATTCGAAACATCAAATATTCAATTCATGAATCTGAGAAGAATCGACCTCAACCTGCTCGTCATCTTCGATGCGTTGATCGAGGAGCGAAATGTGACCCGCGCCGCACAGCGCGTGGCCCTGTCGCAGCCGGCATTCAGCAACGCCTTGTCGCGATTGCGCCATCACCTGAAGGACGATTTGTTCATTCGCCGCCCGGAAGGGATGATTCCGACGCCGCGCGCGCTGGAAATTGCACCGCAGATCCGCGCCGCATTGCTGGCGATTGAAACCTAGCTGCAACGACAGGACTTCAATCCCGCCACCTCAACCCGCAGCTTCACGCTGCAGACCAACGACTATCTGGTCAGCACGCTGTTACCACCGCTCATGCAGCAGCTGAACAAGGCCGCACCCGGGACCAATCTTCGGGTGGTACCCCCAAACCAGCGCACCTTCGATTTGCTTGATGCCAGCACGATCGACTTTGCGCTTGGCGCTTTCGGCGATCTGCCCGATCGCTTCGACGTGGCGACCATCGACGATAACCAGTTTGTCTGCATGATGAACGGCAGCCATGCGCTTGCGCGGGGTCGGCTGGATCTCAAACGCTATGCGGCGGCCAAACATTTGCTGATCACGCCGCGAGGCGATCCGGTTGGCTTCGTCGATCTGGCGCTGGCGGACGCCGGGCTGAGCCGCCGGATTGCACTGACGGTGAATCATTTCAGCGTCGTCCCCGCGATCATCGCCGACACCGATCTGATTGTGACGCTGCCGAAGCGCATCGCCGAGCGCTACGCGCCGCGCTACGGCCTGAAGCTGCGGCCGTCTCCCGTGCCGACCGTGGCCGCCTACTCGCATATCCGCCTCATCTGGCATCGCCAGCTTGGCGAGCACCCGGCTTTTCAGTAGTTTCGCCAACTCGTTCTCGATCTGATGAGCGCGTCCTGATGACGGCCGCGACCCAGCCGAGATCTTTGCCACCGTTATCAACCAGGCTCAGGCATCCGGCAGGTAGCAGCAGACGACTCATGGTGGCTGGGGCTTACGCAGTTCGATTCAAATCAGGCCCACGTTCGCGAAGATACCGGAGTTCAAACCTGGCGTTCGCCGCCCCACTTTTCACCTCGTGAAGCGTCTTCTTTCCCGGCGCGCTGGCGCGCATCGTGTGGCTGATGTTGCTGGCGCTACTGCTCTGGCGGGAGATAGTCGCGATCACCGGTAGCGCCGGCACGTCCGGAGCTCTGGGCGTTCGTGGCCGTGTCCGCCCTGGTCTTCCTGCTCAAGGGCTTCGATATCTTGCAACCGAAGAGCGCCAGCGCCTTCACCTTTTTCGGGCACTATGCCGGCTCGTTATGGGAAGGGGCTCTCTGCTGAGTGAACCCGTGCGATGCGCGACAGAAGATTTCGCTCCGCGTGCACAATCTGAATTCGCCGACACTCGACTTGAATCAGCGCGCCGGCGCCTCGATCGAGGTCGCTGCAGTCGTGGTGCGGAAAGTGGCCGACACCGTGCGAGCGGTGGCAAGCAGTCGCTGGTACGACGGCGACGCCCACGGCGCGGATTCGCCGCCGGCTGCTCTCGACGCCCAGCCGGTGGTGCAACTCGGCAAGACGCCCTGAACGCGCCCGGCGCAGCGGCCTAGGCGAGCGTGCTCCCGGCAAGTTCGCCCGCGCGCCACATCTCGACCAGCCGGAACTTCTGCAGCTTGCCCGAGGCCGTCGCCGGAATCGCCGGCAACGCATACCACGCGGCGGGCAGCTTGTGACGGGCGAGGCGGGCGGCGACGTAAGCGTGGAGTTCTGCCGCGCTCGCCGCTTGCCCCGCTTTGAATACCAGCGCCGCACCGACCTGCTCGCCCCAGTATTCATCCGGCACGCCGAAAACGGCCACCTCGGACACCGCCGGATGGGCGTAGAGCACTTCCTCAATCTCGCGGGGATAGATGTTTTCGCCGCCACGAATGATCAAATCCTTCAGGCGACCGGTGACCCGGCAGAAACCCCGCGCGTCCATCGCGCAGAGGTCCCCGGTGTGGAGCCAGCCGTCCGCATCAACGGTGGCGGCGGTGGCGTCGGGCATGTCGTAGTAACCCATCATCACGTGGAAGCCGCGGGTGCAGAGTTCGCCCGGCGTATCAACCGGCAGGGTGGCGCCGCTCGCGGGGTCGATGATTTTTACTTCGATATGCGGGATGGGCTGACCGATGGTTTCGCTCTTGTCGACGGCGCTGTCGCCGGGCCGGGTGTGGGTGATCGCGGGCGAGGTTTCGGTCTGGCCATAGCCAATGATGAGCGTGACGCCAAACACGGCCTCGACCTGCCTGACTACTTCCACCGGCACGATGGTGGCGCCGGAGAAGAGAATTTCCAGGCTTGAAACATCGCGCGGCTGCCGTGCCTGCGCCGCGAGCAGCGCGATCAGCATCGTTGGCACGCCGAAGCTGTAGGTCACGCGTTCCTGTTCGATTAAATCGAGCATCAGCTCGGCGTCGAAGGCGGCGGGGAGTAGCAGCGTGCCGCCGGTTTGCACGGTGCCCAGCACGTTGCCCACGCAACCGCCGGTGTGGAACAGCGGTGCGACGCCCAGATTTATCGTCGCCGGCCCCTGCTGTTTGATGAGTGCCATGATGCGTGCGTTGTTGGTCACGCTGTAGTGATTGAGCAACGCGCCTTTGGGTTTGCCAGTAGTGCCCGAGGTGTACTGGATCATGCAGGGCGCCTGCGGATCGACGGGCGGCAGCGCCGTGTCCGACGCGGCGCTCGCGCCGAATTCGCGAAGCGTTTCCAGTGTGGTGATGTGTTGCAGATCGAGTGCTTCGCGCGCGACGGCGGCGTCGATCACCTTGCGCATCACGACCCCGCGCCACAACGCCTGATGAAACACCCCGCGCGCCCGCGACTGGCGCAGCATATAAGCCAGCTCCTCGAGGCGGGAGGCTGGATTGATCGTCACCATCACCATACCGGCGAGCGCGAGCCCGTACTGCAGGATGATCCACGCCGGACAGTTGCCGCCCCAGACCGCGACGTGCTCCCCCGGCTTGAAGACGGTGAGCAGCGCGCGGGCGGTTTGCTCCGCCTCGCAGAGCAGCTCGGCATAAGTCCACCGTCGGCGCCGTGCGGGATCGCGGTGCGCATCGACCAGCGCAGTGTGCTGTGCCCGGTCGCGGGCAGCCGCCCGTAAGGCCTCGCCACAGCTGGTTTCCAGCAAGGGGATGTCGTCGGTAGCTGCCCAGTTGGCAAGGGCCAAGCTGCTCATGACGGCAAACCCAGTACCAGCTTCGCGAGGATGTTTCGCTGAATCTCGTTGCTGCCGGCATAAATCGGCGCCGGACGAGCGTTGTAGAAGTGACTCAGCACATCGATTTGCGCGGCGCCAAAAGCCTGCTTGCCGACGACGCCGGCGGCGCTGCCGGCGGCGTCCAGCATCATCTCGCTCAAGCGCACATAGGTCTCGGTTGACCAGATTTTGAGTACCGAAATATCCGCGCCCGGTACGCCCCCTCGTTTCACGATGGCTGCAAATTCGCCGTACAGCGCTTCCAGATCGCGCACGTCCAGCGTGATGCGTGTCAGCCGCTCGCGCACCGCCGGCTGTTCAATCTGGCCACTGGCGTGCAGCAGTTCACGAAGTTGATGCAGGGCATGTTGGCAGAGCTTCGGCGAGCCGACGAACAGACGCTCATGACCGAGCAGCGACTTCGCGATGGTCCAGCCCTGATTGAGTTCGCCCACCAGATTCGCGCGCGGCACGCGCACGTTATCGAGAAACACCTCGCAGAAATCGACGTGGCCACCAAGGTTCACAATCGGTCGCACGGTGACGCCGGGCTGGGCGAGATCGATCAGCAGAAAGCTGATTCCGGCTTGCGGCTTGGCAGTCGGATCGGTGCGGACCAGACAGTACATATGCGTCGCGTCGAGGCCGTGGGTGGTCCAGGTCTTCTGGCCGTTGACGATGAAGCTGTCACCTTCCAGCACGGCGCGTGTCGACAGCGCGGCCAGATCGGATCCGGCATCCGGTTCGGAGTAGCCCTGACACCAGATGTGTTCGCCGCTCAAGGCGGCGGGCAGATACTGCGCGCGCTGCGCTGGCGTGCCGTAGCTCATCAGGATAGGGCCGATCATCACAATCCCCTGATCCGGCGCGCGCGCCACGCCCCAGCGCTCCAGTTCCTCGATAAAAATAAGCATCTTTTCCGGCTCAAGCCCCATGCCGCCGTGGGCCACCGGCCACGCCGGCGCAGCCCAACCGCGGGCCAATAGTTGGCGGTGCCAGTCGCCAATCTCCGACCAGCGCAACTGATCCGGGGCGTGGCGCAGGGTGGGCGGATAGTGGGTCTCTATCCAGTGGCGCACGGTACTGCGAAAAAGCCCCCCTTCAAGCGCGTTCCAGTCGGCGTTGGCCGGTTGGAAGTCGTCTGCCAGCGGGGGCGGTAGCGGATTTGTCGTGCGGCCCTCTGCGGTGAGCGTGCCGGGCGCACTTAACTCCTCGATGGCCCCGCTGTAGCGCGCGCTCATCACCAGCGCGCGCTGAACGTAGAGGGAGACGTCGCACTGTTCGGTGTAGCCAATAGCGCCGTGGAGTTGGATGGCTTCCCGCACGATGCGGGTGGTCGTGTCGCTGGCGCGATAACGCGCACGGGCTGCCGCGAGCGCCAACGCGGCAGTTGAATCTTCAGCGTCGAGCGCCGCACGGAGCGCCGCTGTGCCCAGCCGCAGGTGCAGATACATGTCGACCAGCCGGTGCTGCAGGGCTTGAAAGCTGCCCAGCGCACGGCCGAACTGGCGGCGGAGTTTGAGATACTCAATCGTCATCGCGAGCAGGCTGTCGCAGAGCCCCAGCAGGTAGGCGCTCGCGCCCAGTCCAGCGACCGCGCGGGCGCGCGCCAAAGCGTCCGACAAGGGGGTGTTCAAGCGCAGCCGGGCGTGCTGGTCGCAGCGGACGGCGGTAAGCGTCAGTCGCCCGTCGTGGGTGCCGTCGGCCAGTCGGAGGGTCTCTACCGCCATTCCTGCGCTGGTGCGCGGAATGACAAATAAAGCCGCAGCCTCCCCGCAGCGGGCTGGTAGCAGGAAGGCATCTGCATCCGGCGCGCAGGCCAGTTGCGCGATGTTGCCGTCGAGCACGTAGCCCTCGGCATCTGGCGTGGCGCGCAGGGCGGAGGGGCCGTTGTCGCTTAGTGGCATGGCGTATAGCGCGCGACCCGCCATCAGGTCCTTCAGCATCGTTGAGCCATTAACCGCGCTGGCGAGCAACACACCGCAGGCCAAGGTCGACTCCAGCACCGGCTCAACTGCCGCCACTCGCCCCAGCGCCCGGCCCATTGCCATCACCGCCGCAAGGCCAAGGCCTGCGCCGCCTTGTGCTTCCTGAATCGTCAGGCCAAACCAGCCGAGATCCGCCATTTCCGCCCAGCGCGCGTGCTCGAATGGCGGTGAGGTCTCACGCAGACCACGCAAGCGCGAGGCCGGTAAGGCGCGGCGGCAGTAGTCAGCAAGGCTGTCTGCGAGCAGGTCGTCGAGGTTCAGGTCGGGCCCGGATGAGGCGGAGTCGAGCATCGTCATGGACTCATGGGGTAGGGCTCTAGGGTAACCGTGGAGCGGCTGGTTGCGGCAAGCGGTAACCCTGCGCAACCGACCGCAAGGCAGGGGCTGGTGCCCGCCACTCGCAGGCCTGACGACGCCGCCTGGGCCAAGCGTCTAGGGTCAGCGTAAAAACTCGTAGGCAGAATTTGAGAATTTGGGGTCAGAGTAAAAACTCGAAGGAACAAGCCTGATTTTTACTCTGACCCCAAATTACTGGTGGTTGAACCGCGGTGGCAACGCCAACCAGGCCAGCACGCTGCCGAGCAGCAGCAGCGCCCCGGCCTGCAGCAGGCGCAGGCCGCGCCGATTGGGGCGGCTCAACAATTGCGCGTGCTCGACATAAAAAACTTCGCAGGCACCGGGGCCGCTGTCGGTGCGGATAGCACTGGAAACCCGCGTGCCGAGCACTTGGCCGTCCTTCACGGTGCTGTAGTCGACCAGCATCCCCGTCAGGCTAATCTGGTCGCCCACGCGCAGCGCCTTGAGCCGTTTTCCCATGGCGGGGTCGGCGGTAACGAGGTGCGTGTTGGCGGCCTCGGCGTTGTCGAAGGGCAACTCGCCGCGCCAGCGCCAATGACACTCGAACTGCGTGTTGCTGAACGACACCTGCCGGTAAGCGCCGCTGGTCGCGCTGCCGCCCCAGACCACGCAGAGGTCGAGGAGGTTGATGTGGTCGTTCCATTGTTCGTGCGCGCTGTCCCACCAGGCATCGGCGTGATGCAGGCTGACCACGACCGCATTCAACTGATAGCGATAGCGTGGGCTCAGGCGATAACGAATATCGCCGGCGCTGAGTTCGAAGGGCGGGGCGGTGAGGCTTTCCTGCACCGGCTGCTGGCCGATGGCCGGCGCCAGCCGCGCCGGCTCGGGCAGCGCGTCGAGTTGCCACCAGCCGGCCAGCATGAGCAGCAGGCTGCCGCGCAGAAACCAGCGAACGAGTAGATGCATCGACATGGCCGCCTGAGCTTAGCCGGCTTCAGCCAGCGGCAGAACCGGGCGCCGGCCCGCATCGCGGCCGGCGCTGCCATACTGAGGCGCGAAGCGCCCGACCGCCACGCGGCCCAGCGGTGGGCGACAACCAACGACGGGCCTGATGGCAGCACGCCGCGCGCGGCAGAGGCGTCCTGAGATGCGTGACGAGAAAACGGTGTGGCTTCCGATCAGTCTGGTGCTCAGCGCCACGGCCTGCGTGGCTTTCTTCGCGCTGGCGGTCTGCTCCTACCAAACGCTGTATGCGGGCTTTCATTGGGATGACGGCTTCTATTTGCTGATGGCCGACCGTTATTCGCCCTACACGCCAGATCGCTCCCCCGTGCTGCAGGCCCTGATCGCACAGCGCAACTATCCGCCGCTCTACCCCTTGCTGCTGGCCTGGGCCGGCGGCGGCAGCGCGCAGATCGGGGCCGCCAAGCTCGCCTCCACCGGGCTCATCGTGCTGGGAATGCTGGCGCTGCTGTACTGGCTGCCATTGCTGTGGTCCGACGCGTCGGGGCCGTTGGCGCCTGATGCCCGCATCAGGCCCGCGCCGCCGTGGATGCTGCCGCGAACCCCCACCGCCGTGGCGGCCTGTTTGCTGATGCTGGGATTTATCGCCTCGCCCGCCGTGCTGCTGCATTTCCAGACCTTATGGAGCGAGCACGCCTATATCGCCTTTAGCCTCTGTGCCCTCGCGGCCGCCGCCCATGCCAAGGCGCGTGCCACGGCCAGAGACAGTTCGCTGCTGCTGGCCGCCTTCTTCGTCACGCTGGCGGCCTTGAGCCGCAGCGCGGGCGTGGCGCTGGTGCTGGCCTTTGCGCTCTACGCGTTGTGCCAGTCCACGCCGCGGCGGTGGTGGGCGGTGGCGCTTGCGACCGCGCCTTTTGCGCTGGAACGTGCGGCCAACGCCTGGCTAAGCACCTCCGGCCACAGCTATCAGGGGCACTTGTGGCAGATGCTGGGCGTGGCCGACGTACCGGCCTTGTTGGCGCGACAGATAGCCGCGCTGTGGCAGGCCTGGTTGCAGAGCTTGAGCTTCACGCCGGATACGCCGGTGAATGGGCTGCTGGCCGGCGTCCTGCTTGTCTTGATGCTGGGCGGGCTGGCGCGGCGTCTGCGTCAGGGCGCGCTGGAGGCCTGGTATGTGCTGGCCTACCTCGGCCTGATCACCCTCTGGCCGTTTCCCGATCAGCATCTGCGCTTTCTGTATCCGCTGCTGCCGGTGCTGCTGGGGCTGGGCGGGGTGGGGCTTATCGTGCTCATGGGGCGATTGCGGCTGGCAGCGCTGCAGCGGCTATTACCCGCCTATGGTCTGCTGCTGGTCGTGCTGATGGGCCTGCCTGCCTCACACACGGCCGCCCAGCGGCTGGTTCGGCCCTTGCCGCCCGCGCTCGAGTCTTTCCGCTTTACCGAAATCATGCTGAAGGATCCGGATGCCCAGTCGGCCGTGTCGGTCGCCGCCTCGCGACTGCAGTTCATCGAGGACATGCAAATCGTAGCCCGCGAGGTACCTCCGAGCGCCTGCGTGCTAAGCGAGTTTCCGATCCTCATTCAGCTCTACACCAAACGCTGGGCCGTGTTACCGCCCTGGCGTTCGCTGCGTGACGCCGCCGGCGCCGCGGCGGTGTGTCCTTACTACTACCTCATCCCGATCATGCTGCCCGCGACCGACACCGCCGCGCAGGTCGCGGCTTATGTGCGCGACCACCAGGTGCTGGCGGTCTCTGCGAGTCCCCGCGACCCGACCGGCCGCGAGCAGTTGGGCATTCTGTTGCGGATGAATGGCGCGCTGCCCCGCTAAGCCGCACGCAGTTCCCCGGGGGCTGTAGGGTCGCCGATGCGTCAGACCACCAGGAAGTCGGTGGCGGTCAGCGTGGGCGCGCCGGTGAGGGTCGCAAACCACACCGCCGCGTAGCCGGTGCCAGAACCGTCGGCGTCGTAGTGGAGCTTGCCAAGTGCGGTGTCGTAGACAATGCGGGTGCTGGAGGCGGTGGCACAGCCGTGGTGCGTGTTAGCCGGGGACCCTCCTGGCCAACGTCGCCAGACGCGCGGGCGGGGGAAATTACTGGGCATTCCGCACTGGGCGTACGCTTGCGACAGGAATCGCTACTGAAAGGAACCTGCATGCACCAGCCGCCGCCTTTTCAGCCCGAGTCTGTCTACCAACATCCCGGCGCGGCCCTGCCGCAGGTCCTCGCCGCGCCCTCGCGCTACATTCAGGGCGCGGGCGTTCTTGACCAACTGGGGACTTACCTTGGCCTTGTACCCGCGCGACGGGTGGCGTTGTTAATAACGGCAGGCGGCGAGCGCCGCGAAGGATTGCGGATCAAGCGCAGCCTCGATGCTGCCGGGATCGAGAGCCGGGTTGTGAGCTTTGGCGGCGAGTGCTCGTTTGAAGAAATCGAGCGTGGCGTGGTGGCGATCCGCAGCCAGCCGCTGGCGGTGGACTGTCTGGTGGCGGTGGGCGGCGGCAAATGCATCGATGCCGGCAAGGGGATTGCCTTCCGCCTCGGCCTGCCCATGGTGAGTTGCCCGTCGCTGGCGTCTAACGACGCGCCCTGTTCCGGGCTTACCGTCATCTACACGCCGGCCGGCGTGACCGAGTTGCTGGAGTTCTATCCGCAAAATCCCGTGCTGGTGGTAGTCGACACGCAGGTCGTTGCCGAGGCGCCGGTGCGCTATCTGGTGAGCGGTATGGGCGATGCGCTCGCCACCTGGTACGAGGCGCGCACCTGCCTGCAGAATCCCCCCGGGCGCTCCATGCTTGGCGCGCGGCCCACGCTGGCTGCGGCGGCTTTAGGTGAGCTCTGCGCCAATACGCTGTTTGCCGACGGCGTCGCCGCTGCCAAAGCGGTGTACGAGCGACAGGTCACCCCGGCGCTCGAGCATGTAATTGAAGCCAACACCCTGCTTAGCGGCGTCGGCTTTGAAAGCGGTGGGCTTGCCGGCGCACATGCCGTCGCGCAGGGGCTTACCGTCCTGCCGCAACTCCACGCCATCTATATGCACGGCGAAATGGTGGCGACAGGTTTGCTGACGCAGCTGGTGCTGGAGTCGCAACTTGAGGAGGCCAAACGTGTCGCCGGCTTCTGCGCTGCCGTCGGCCTGCCCGCGCACTACGGACAGCTCTCGCTCAAGGTCTCTAATCGCGACGACATGATGGCCGCCATGATGGGCGCAACCGCCATGGCCTTCCTGCAGAACGAGCCGTTTCCCGTCACCGCCAACATGCTGATGGAGGCGGCGGTCGCGGCAGACGAGCTGGGGCGCGCGGTAGTGGCAGAGGTGGGGGATGAGGCTTATCGACGGCTGCATCATCAGCGCTGATTGCAGCCGTCGCTGACGACTTTGCGCGGCGAAGTAGCGCCGGCGCCGCCCCCTACGCCGCCAGCCGCTCCCGCAAAAAGTCCCCCAGTCCCGCCAGCACTTCGCTGGCGCGCGGCACGGCGCCGCTCATCCAGAACGCGCCGTGAATCAGGCCGGGCAGGGTGATGTGGGTGGCGGAGGTGCCGGCAGCGACCAGCGCGTTGCAGTATTCGATGGCCTCATCGCGCGCCGGGTCGTATTGCGCGGTCAGGATAAGCGCGGGGGCGAGGCCGGAGAGGTCCTTGGTGTTGAGCGGCGAGGCGTAGGCGTGTTCGATGTCTTCGGGCGCCGCCAGGTAGTGGTCCCAGAACCAGTCAACGGCATTGCGGGTGATGAGATAGCCTTCGCCGCATTCGCTCTTGGACGCACCGTTACAGCGGCGGTCGATGACCGGGTAAATCAGCACCTGCGCGGCGAGACTGATGCCGGCGTCGCGGGCGCGGATGGCGGTGATGCTCATCAACTGCCCACCGGCGCTGTCGCCAACCAGCGCGATGCGCGCGGGATCAATACCAAGGCGCGCGGCGTTGGCGATTAGCCATTCCAGCGCGGCAAAGACCTGATTCACCTGCGTGGGAAAGCGGGACTCGGGCGCGAGCGAATAGCTGGTCGCAACCACCACCGCACCGGTCTCGTTGGCGATCGACCGCACGGGCTCGTCGCACACCCCGAGATGACCGCCCACCCAGCCGCCGCCGTGGGTGTAGAGGATGGCGCTGCCGTTCGCATTCGCCGGGGTGTACACGCGCAGCGGCACGCCGTTCAGCGCCAGTTCTTCCACGCTTTTGACGTCCTGCGGCGGGTTTTGCAGCGTGGGGAAGGTGTCGATCACGGCGCGCGCTTCGGCGATGCTCATGTGCTCGAAGGATTTCACACCCTGCTTGTGCAAGGCCGTGAGGATGAACTGGATGGTGGGGTCGATGGCCATCGGAAACCTCGTCTGCAGGGGCGATTGAACACGGGCGCTGGCCGGGCGGGGCGGCGCGGGCCGCATTACAGCACATCGCCCGTCGAGGCGACTGCCTCTGTTTGGATGCCGGCATAAAAACGCGGTGCGGTAGGCGCCGCACGGGTACCCATCCCCGCCAAGTCACGGCATGATTGGCCGCCGTCGGCGCCGAGCCGCGCGCCAGATCCACGCAGTGAGAGGAGCAGTCATGAGCGCATCCGCAGAACTCAATCAGGTCGACGCCGTGGTAGTCGGCGCCGGCTTCGCCGGGCTTTATCAGGTGCATCGGCTGCTCAAGGCCGGTTACCGCGTGCGGGCCTTCGAGAAAGGCAGCGACGTGGGCGGCACCTGGTACTGGAACCGCTACCCCGGCGCGCGCTGCGATATCGAAAGTATTTGCTACTCCTATTCGTTTGATGAGGCCCTGCAGCGCGAATGGCGCTGGCCGCAACGCTATGCCGAGCAGCCCGACATCCTGCGCTATCTGCAGCACGTGGCGGAGCGCTTCAATCTGCGCCCGCATTTCGCGTTCAACACCGCGATTGAAGCAGCGCATTACGACGAGGCCAGCCAGCGCTGGCAGGTGCGCACCGCGACGGGCGAAGAAATCTCCACCCGCTTTTTCATCATGGCGACCGGCTGTTTGTCGAAGCCGCTGGAGCCGAAGTTCAAAGGGCTCGAGTCCTTCACCGGCGAGCAATACCAAACAAGCCGCTGGCCGCACGCCGGCGTGGATTTCACCGGCAAGCGCGTGGGCATGATTGGCACCGGGTCGAGCTCCATCCAGTCCACGCCTATCATCGCCCAGCAGGCCGCGCAGATGTTGGTGTTTCAGCGCACGCCGCAGTTTGCGATTCCGGCCTGGAACCGCGAACTGACGGATGCCGAAATGCGCACGGCGCAGGAGTCGTATACCGAACTGCGCCGCCTGATGCGTCAATCCGAAGTCGGCATCGACTATGAATCGCCCACCATCGGCGCCAAGGAGGCGGACGCAGAGTCTCTGCAAAAGCAGCTTGAATTCGCGTGGAACCGCGGCGGCTATTTGATGCTCGCGGCCTATCCGGATCTGTTAACCGATCTGGAATCAAACAAGCTGGTCAGCGATTGGGTGAAGGAAAAAATCCGCGCTCGCATCAAGGACCCGGAGCTTGCTCGCAAGCTGATGCCGGAGTATCCGCTGGGTGCGAAGCGCCTGTGCGTCGATACCAATTATTTCGAGACCTTCAACCGCGACAACGTGACGCTGGTGGACCTGCGCGAATCCGGTATCGACGGCTTTACCGCGCAGGGGATCCGGCTTGAAAACGGCACCGAATACGCGCTGGACGCGGTGATTTTCGCCACCGGTTTCGACGCCATGACCGGCGCCCTGCTGTCGGTCGATATTCGCGGCAAGGGTGGACTGACGTTGCGCGAGAAGTGGCAGAACGGCACCAAAAATTATCTGGGCGTAAGCGTTGCAGGCTTCCCCAACCTGTTCATGATTACCGGCCCCGGCAGTCCGTCGGTGCTCTACAACATGACCGCCAGCATTGAGCAGAACGTGGACTTTGTGTCGAACACCATCGACCACCTGCGCGCCCATCACTACGCCAGCATCGAAGCGCAGCCGCGCGAGGAACTGGCGTGGACCAAATACGTGGACTGGATCTCAAAGCAGACCATCTATACCAAGGTGAAGTCCTGGTACAACGGCGAAAATGTGAACGGCAAGCCGGCAGGATTTATGCCCTATGCCGGCGGCGGGCTGACGTATTTCGAGTTTGTGCGGCAGGCGGTGGACGAAGGCTATCGAGGCTTCACGCTCTCGGCCTGAACCACCCGGGCAGCGCGCGCGGCGCCGGGCTTGCCCGCCGCGCGCTGGCGGGCGCTAGTCCATGCTTTGCCGTAGTTCGATCAGCACCTCGTCCGCGGCGTCGATGCGAATCAGCCCGCGTCGCGGAAACTCCAGATCCAGAATCACATACAGCGTCACCGACATCAGCAGCGGAAAAATCAGCATGTGCAGCCACTCGCGGTGGTGCTTGCCTGCCAGTTCGTAGCCAATCAGCAATCCGCCCATCAGGCTTAAGACCGCCAGCATCAGGAAGATGACCATCGGCGGATGATTGCGGGTCGCCACCTGACGGGTGGTGGTGATGTCGATCATCTCGTTCAGCGCAGGCAGCAGCAGCTTGGCCGCATCCGGCGCCGCGCCGGTGGTCGCGGCACCGGCGATCGCGGCCGACCAGATCTGCTGTTGGAGCGCGGCCGCCCGCCCGGTTTGCGTTTTGTATCCCGCGGGATCGTTGATTTGCTGGTAGGTCGCAATGCGTGCGTCGAGATACTGCCGCATCTGCGCCCGTACCGCGCTCGCGCTGGCGGCGGGTAGCAGATCCACGCGCAGCCAGGCCGTGCCGATGGCGTTGGCTTCCTCGGTAATAAGGTGTCGACGGTCTTCAAACCGGCTGGCCGCGCCGGAAAACGTAAACGCAATCAGCAGCCCCAGCAGCCCGAACACCGCGCCTTCTGCGGCGCTGCTGCCTTTGATTTCTTGCCCCGGATGGCGCGCGCGGACCGCAAGCCCAATGCGCCGTCCGATGGCCAGCGCGGCCAGAATCGACAGAAACAGGCCGAGCGCGAAAAGGGTAGTGCTGAGGACGTGATTCACGGCATAGCCTCTGATCTGGGGATGGCCAGCACTGTAACGAAGTCGGTTGCGGTGGTGGCAGGAAATGTGACGCCACGGTCACCGCCGTCTCGCGGGTTGCGACGGGCCCAAGGGCGTGACCACAATCGGCCATGCAGCGGACCACGCCTTCCACGCTAAACGGCCATCGTTTTGACCTGCTGGTCGTCGGCGGCGGTATTCAAGGTGCGGCCGTCGCCCGCGAGGCCGCGCTCCGCGGCTTAGGCGTGCTGCTGGTGGAGGCAGAGGACTTTGCCGGCGGCACCAGTTCGCGCAGCAGCCGCCTGATCCACGGCGGGCTCCGCTATCTGCGCGAAGGCCATGTGGCGCTGGTCCGCGAAGCGCTACAGGAGCGCGAGCGGCTGCTGCGTCTGGCGCCGCATCTGGTGTGGCCGCAGGCGATGCTGATGCCCTTCTTTGAGGACAGCAGCGGCAGCCGCTTGGCGGGCTGGTTGGGCATGCAGGCCTACCGGCTGCTGGCCGGGCGCAGCCGCTTGCCGGGCCCCGGCGTGCTGTCGGCACGCGCGGCCGTGGCGGCGTTTCCCGGCCTGCGCAGCCGCGGACTGCGCGGCGCCCTGCAGTTCTACGACGCCGCCACGGTCGACGGCCGGCTTACGCTGGCCAATCTGGAGGACGCCGCCCGTGCCGGCGCCCGGCTCATCAACCACTGCGCACTCGTGGGGCTGGCGGCCGGCGGTGGGCTCCGGCTTGCCGACCGGCTCGGCGATACCGAGATCACGGTGCATGCCCGGCAGGTTATTAACGCGGCCGGGCCCCGCGCCGATGCCGTGCGGCGTTTGCTCGGTCAGGACGGCAAAGACCTCATCCGCACTACGCGCGGGAGCCATCTGGTGCTGCCGCCGCGCCCCACCGACCGCGCGCTGGCCGCGTTTCTGCCGGACGGGCGCATCCAGTTCGTCATTCCCCATACGGACGGCACGATTTGCGGCACCACCGACGTCGACCAGCCGGTCGGCGAGGCCGAGCCGGATGTGCCCGAGGCAGACGTGCGCTATGTGCTCGACGCCCTCGCCTGGCTGCTCGACCCCGCGCCCACGCGGCAGGACGTGCGCCACGCGTGGTGTGGCTTACGCGCGCTGCCGGCCGGCAACGGGCCTCCGGGCGCGCTCAACCGCGAGGCGTTTCTGGTGACCGAAAGTCTGCCCGGCGGCAAGCTCCACACCATCGTCGGCGGCAAGCTGACTACCCATCGCGCGCTTGCCGAACGCAGCATCAACCAGCTGTTCTCGACGTGCTCCGCCGGGTCGCCCTCGCGAGAGCGCGCCCTGCCCGGCGGCGAGGGCCCGGCTTGTCCTGATGATCCGCTGTGGGCGCGCCACGGCTGCGAGGCCATAGCCGTACGTCGCTTGTGTGAGGAAGAGCCCGCCTGGGCTGCGCCGCTCTGCCCGCATCGACCGGCGCTGGGCGCCGAAGTGGTCTACGCGCTAAGAGAGCAGGCCGCCGTGAGCTTTAGCGATGTGATGCTGAGGCGGCTGTGGCACACGCAGGGGCCGTGTCTGGATGAAGAATGCCTGCGCCGCGCCCACGGGATTTTTGTGCGTGAACGGCGCTGGGTGGGGGGTGAGGAGTTCGCGGAAGCGGCAAATGCACTGCGCACAGCGGCGGTCGGAGTGAGCGGTGGTGTGGGCATCTGGAAGGAGCAGGCCGCTGCGGGTTCTGTACATCATTACTGCCAGCGTTGAGCGGCCCGCTGACTGCGTGCGGTGCTCCGCCAACCCCTCTTGTCAACGTTGATAGGCTGGTAGGGAAGCACGGGTTGCTTTGAATTCCGCGCGACACACACTCAGTAACGCGCCTTCAGATTGAACCACCGGATTTGGCCGAGGGATCTGGCATTCATCGTCGACCTGTCATCACGATGCCGTAAACTTTTGAATCATTGGATTAGCCGCAATCGGTAGGGCCTCACGCAATTCGGGAGTCGTTCGGTGAGAAAGAGTCGAAAACTTGTTGTTTCTTTGCCGGTACTGGGCCCAGCCCTTCTTTTTCTATATCGATGCAATTTAGCTGCACGCTCAATTTTTTCCTCGATTCCTACTGGCTGGCAATGGTTGATGGAATCTCGTGAGGTGACGAACTTCACGTATGACCTGGAGCAGCGCAATGTCCGCTACCTCTATGCATTGATTTCCGAGGTGACCGGTCGACCCTACAGTGAGATCGAAATTTTCGCGTTCGAAGCAATCAACAATGAAACTCTGAGGAGTCACTTAAGGGTAATGCATCAGGATCCCTTGCGGAGGCAGTTTGCGGACGAGAGGCTCAAGTGGGGAAGACAACTCGCGTATTACATTCTTGTTCGAGCGATGAAGCCGAAGGTGGTAGTCGAGACAGGCGTTGACAAGGGGCTTGGTGCTATCGCGATCGCGGCGGCGATTCAGAGAAATCAGCGAGATGGTTTCGTCGGTCGCTACTATGGCACTGATATCAATCCAGATGCCGGCTATCTGCTGAGTGGAGAATATGCGGCGTTCGGCGAGATTCTGGTCGGCGATTCAGCAGGCATACTTGCGAGCTTCCAAAGCCCTATCGATTTCTTTGTGTTCGACAGCGAACGAACGCCACAATACGAAGCGCTTGAGTATCAAAAAGTTCGAGAAAAACTGACCGACGAGGCCGTCCTGCTCACAACTTTCGCCCACGGGTCATCGGCGCTATTGGATTTCGCCTTGGAGTCGGGCCGTCACTATTTGAGCTTCCGCGAGCGACCCAAGAGTCATTTCTACTCTGGATCGGAAATCGGTTTCGCTTTCGCCAAGTCGTCGCCTGCTGGTGAGATTCCTTCGGCATCCTGATCGCTCGCACGGACTCCAGCGCGGCCGCCTGCTGCAAACCTATGAAGATGCTAGGTAAGGACCAGTGGCGCACCTTGCGCTGACCAGCGAGGACCCCCTCGCTTGCGCTGTCGCTTTGTCCTCATCGCCCGTTTTTGCGCGCAGCGCTGTTTTATGCGGTGCGGCGGCAGGCAGCGCTGGGTTTGAGCGATGTGATGTTGTGGCGTTTGTGGCACACGCAGGGGGGAGGGCGTCTGCACGAGGAGTGTTGGCACGCCGCAGGCGCCTTGGTGGGGCGTGAGCGACCGCAGTCGCGCGACGATGGACTGACCACCGCCGCATAGCTGCGAGACGAACGCAGTCAGCTGTTTGGGCCGCCGGACTCAGGCGCGGCGGTGGACTTTAGTCAGGGTGCTGCCTGAAAGTCGGCCACCGGCAATCCCGCGAGGCTGCTCGCGCTGTCATCTTTTCCGGTTAACAATGACCACTCGCCCGGACACACTGCAGCAATGCGATCCCCATTCAAAGCCCTTGGCTCATTCTCTCGTTACTCTTTGCTGTCGGTTGTGGCGCTGGCCCTGGGCCTGTGGCGTGAATCGGTGGTGTCGTCAAAATTTGGACTCAGCGAGGCGCTGGACGTCTATGTGGCCGCCTCGGCGTTTTTCCTGTTTTTCGGGGTGCAGTTAGCCAACACGCTGGAGATGGTGTTCATTTCCAAGGAGGCGAAGCGGGACACGCCCGAAGCGACCACGCCGCAACTCTGGCAGGCCGCCAAAATCCTCTTGCTGACTGATTTATGCGTCTGCTGCTTCCTGTGGTTCGGTGCCGGCGCGCTGCTCTCCGTCTTCTTCCCGGGATTTTCGCCAGCCCAGATTGCGTTGGGCGCGGCCATCTTGCAGAAACTGCTGGTCGCGGTGGTGCTGGCCAATTTTTGCGGCATCCTCAAGGCCAGCCTGAATGTTCTTGGCGTGTTCGCACCCGGACTTTTCGCGGGTGCAATTGTTTCCGTGTGCTCCGGCGGCATGGTGATCCTGTTCGCGGAGGAAATGGCGCTCGATGCGCTGGTCTACGGCTTTCTGCTGGGACACGGCGTCGTGCTAGCCATGCTGGTGGTGGTCTACGTGCGGACCGTGGGCTGGCACAAGCTGCTCATCAGCGCGAGTGCGCCGGCGATCGAAGAGCGCCTGTGGCAGGCTGCGGGCGTGGTCTTGCTGGGCGAGGTCTGCTTCCTCGGTTTCGCGCTCACCGAGCGCGGTTTTGCTTCGACCTTCCCGGCCGGCACGATCTCGGCGTTTTACTACGCCTGGGCCCTGTACTCAGTGCCGCTAACGCTGGTGGTGGTGCCGGCAAACACGGTGCTCTATCCGCCGCTGGCCAAGGCGTTTGCGCAGGACATGGCGCAGGGCCATACCTTCCTCTGGCGAGTGGCACCGGGGCTGGTGCTCTTCAGCCTGCTCCCGGTGGTCGTTACCTTGATCTGGTCGCACGAGATAGTGGAACTGGTGCTGCTTCGGGGCCGCTTTAACGCCGAAAACGTGGTGCTCACGGCCGGGCTTCTGCAGGTGCTGATCTGCGCCATGCCGTTCGTGGCCATGGGCAGGATGTTTCGTTACAGCCTGTATGCAATCGGCAGCTATGCTTCAGCCAGCGCGGCCCAGTTCGCGAGTCTGGTCGCCATCGTAGTGCTGGCGCCGATACTCATGGCCAGCCACGGCGTGACCGGATTGGCGATGGCCTCGGCAATTGCGGTGTCTGCGCAGACCTTGGTGATGTTTCTGTTTCTCAGGTGGCATTCCACATGATCGTCAAAAAGAACAGGCTCGGCGGCGCCAGTCCCATTGTTTGCGGACTCTGGCTGGCGACCATGTTTACCGTGGTGATGCTCAACGCCGTCTTTCATCCCGTGAAAAATCTCGCGGCCGTGGGGCAGGCGACGGATACGCTAAGTGGCACGGTCGCCTTGCTTGTCGCTGTGGTCTGGCCCGCGGTCTATCTGTTTTTTATCAGTGGCCGTCAACCGGCGATTCGGATGCGCTGGTCGTCTGGCATCGCACTCGCCTGCTTTCTGCTGTTTTGTCTATGTTCGATCGCGGTGAGCCCCGGTCCCGCCATGTCGGCGGCTTATCTGCTGTTGACCGTGGTCACGGTCTGGGTCTGCTATCGCTTCGCACGGGATTTTTACGCCAGTCCAGAGCAGATGGCGGTGGCCTTCCGCTTGTATGCGCCGTTGGTCACGCTACAGCTGGTGCTTTTTTCTTATCTTGAATACGTGCCGGGTTATCGCCTTGGCGAGGGCAAAGGCATGATGGAGCCCGCCTCGATCGGGCTTAACGCGCTATCGGGCGTGCTGGCCAGCATGGCCTATCGCAGCAACCTTGTGCGTTTGCCGCTGATCGCGATTCTGCTGGTGATCATCTACCTCACCGAATCGAGAGCCCCCGCGCTTGCGGTCTTGCTGGGTCTAGCGGTGGTCTTTTTCGGCCGGCTGAAACACCAGCACGCCGGGCGCAAACTGGCCGGCATTCTGCTGGTTATGCTGGGCTGCGGGCTTGCGCTGGTTTTCCACGAGGCCTGGTTACCGCACGCCGAACGATTCCTCGCGCTTAACGACGAGCACCGCGGGCTCGCTGCGGGTGGATCCGGGCGTCTGCTCATCTGGCGGGAAACCTGGCAGGTGTTTCTCGATCATCCGCTGTTCGGGGTGGGCTACCGGATGCACGAGGGTTTTCTGCGAATTGGCACCAGTTCGCACAATGGCTATCTCTCGCTCTTAGCAGAAATCGGTATTTTTGGCTTCATGGCGGCGATGTTCCTGATCCTTGGTGGACTCATGCGGTCGGCCCTGGCGATGGGGATGAATGCCGAATCTACCCGCGTGCAGAGCATTCTTCTGGCGTTCATCGTGTCCGGGCTTTTTGTCGGCATTTTTGAGCGCTTTTTGGTGAACACCGGCAATGCGTTCTCGGTAGTGTTCCTGCTGGCCGTACTCTGGCACGTGCTTGAACGTCGGCGGCCGGCGTGAGGCGCGCGCGGCGCGTCAATCGGTGGGGCTGGTCCGCACTGGCGCTGATGCTGGTGGGCGGCGCCATTGGTGCGGGTCTGTCGAATACCGCGCGCGACTATCTGCGTCTCCTCACCGGATTCAATGTCTACACCCCGGAGGCGCAGGCGGCAGAAACAGCACCATCCCGCCAAGTGCCGGTTATGGACGGCACGCTTTTCAAGGAAAAGCCGCCCCTCGCGCGTGAGGGTTTCCCGCCCATCAAGATCATTTACGAATCCGAGCTCTGGTCGCCCGGCGCAGACACGCAGCAACTGCCCACGCCGTTTCGGTTGAAGACGGTCGTGGGACGCTGGAAACGAGAGCCCATGCTGGTGATTGACGATATGGAGGACTGGCCGTTTTTTGATTCTGACCAGCGCTTGGACCGCGCCAATCTCGACAAATACCTGCAGTTGATCGCGCAGGCGAAGGCGGCGGCCCCCGGCGCGAAGATCGGGTTCTACGGCACCCCACCGCTTAGCGACTACTGGCGCGCCATCGATAACAATCCGCGCCAACGTCGTGTGGACTGGCAACGCGACAACGATGCCATTCAGGCGCTCGCCGACGCTCAGGACGTGCTTTATCCCTCGCTTTACACCTTTTACGCAGACCAGCAGGGCTGGGTGGCCTACGCGCAGGCCCAGGTCGCCGAGGCCCGAAGGATGGCCAAAGGCAAACCGGTATTTGTTTTTCTGTGGCCTCAGTACCACAACTCGAACAAGTTGCTCGGCTGTCAGTTTGTGGGTGCCGCGTATTGGCGGCTGCAGCTGGAGACTGCGCGGCAATTGGCCGACGGCGTCATCGTCTGGGGCGGCTGGGACGTCTGCAGCAAGCCGGGTGGCCAACAGTCTTGGGACAGCAAGGCCGAATGGTGGGCGATAACGCGGACTTTCCTGCCTTCGGGCGCGGCCGCTAGCCCGCAGTCACGGCCCTCGCCCTAGTTGGCGTCGATCGCGCGCTGGTAAATCTCAAGATACCGACTGGCCACTGCGGCCGGGTCCCAGTTCGCCACGGCGTGCTGACGAAACGCAGGTCGCTGTGCGTCAAGCGCCCCCAAGTCCCCGATCAGCTGGTCGCAGCGCTGAATCAGCGCCGCACGGTCGCCGGGCGGCACCAGCCCCTGCCAGAAAGCTGGCATCTGGTCAGGAATGCCGCCGACCTCATAAGACAGCACCGCGGTACCGCAGGCCATGGCCTCGATAATGACGTTGGGATAGTTGTCGGCGACCGTCGTCATGACCATAAGGTCGGCCGCCGCATAACAGTGCTTAAGGCGCTCCAGGTCCTGAATAACACCCGCGTAGTGGAAGCGCCGTGAGGGCGATTTTTCACGCGGCGGCTTGCCCACTACCAGCGCAGGGACATCCAGAGTCTCCACTAGGGCCCTGAAGTCAGCAAAACCTTTGCGGGGGTCATTGCAGTCGGCGGCGATGAACAGCAGCACGGGCCCCACAAGCGGCAGGCCCAGAGCTTCGCGCGCCAGGGCTTGGGGGTACGGGGTGAACTGGGCGATCGGGATCGGGTTGGGAATCACGTGGACGCGTTCGGCCGCAAAGCCGCGTTGCAGCGCGCGCTCGGCCAGCCAGCGGCTGGGCGAAACGATGGTCAGGTTGCGCAGTTCTGCGTAGAGCGTCGACTTGAAGCGGTATTCCTCGGCCGACCAGTCGATCCAGGCGGCTGGATAAACCTGCGGCAGAGGACAGGCGCCACAACCGCTTAGCCAGCGGTCGCAATCCGGATTGGGAATACCACACCGCCCAACTGCCCCCCATTGGTCGTGCCAGGTCCACACGATGGGTCGGTCGCGCCAGCCTTGCAGCAGCTTGCGATAGTTCAGGTAGTAGCCATGCAGGTTGTGAACGTGCAATACGTCGGCGGTCGCGGTCAGTGCCAGCAGTTCGTCGGCGAGTCCCATGTCCCAGACGGTCATGCTGCCGCCTAGCCGGGCCAGCAGTGCATTCACCTGTCGTGAGCCGGGACGCTTCATCCCGTGCAAGCCGGGTTCGGCGATGCTATCGCTGGTGTGATAAAGACAAACCTCTGTTCCGGCTTCGCGCAGCGCGCGCTTCAAATGGCGCGCCATGCGCGCCGCGCCGCCGCGATGGGCTTCGGTATTGACCAGCGCTACACGCATGGTTGTCACGGCCGCCCGCCGAGGCCTGCCGCCGCCAGACACATCGCCTTGAAGCGTTCGGCCATGATGCGGGTGTTAAAGCGGGTCTGGGCGAGTGTTTTGGCCTGCGCGCCCAGCTGCGGGCTTTCATCGATCGCGGCGAGGATTGCTGAGGTCATAGCGCCGGTATCTTCTCGTGGATAGACGCGGCCGTTGGTGCCGTTGGTGAGTGCTGCGAACTCTGGCATGTGTTGACCTCCTGCGTCATGTGTGACGACGGGTAGTCCGTAGCCGAAGGCATGGAGCAGGCTGAGGCCAATTGCGCCGGGATGCACCAGCGCCTGCGCGCTGAGGAACCAGGGCGCCAAGCGGTTTTCCTCATAAATTGCGCCAAGCCAGCGCACGCTGTCGCGCAGCCCCGCCGCTGCCGTGCTGGCTTGCAATTCGGCGGCTTGCGGCCCGTCCCCGATTACGCACCACAGCAAATTGGGATGCCGCGCCTTGAGTGCAGGTACGCAGTCCAACATGCGCTCGAAGCGGTTTTTGGATTCCAGCCGGGCGCAGGACAGCACAAGCGTTCGCCCACTCAATCCTTCGTCCTGTTGCCATTGCGTCAGCCGCGCGGCCGGCCAGTCGGCGCAGGCGCGGTCGATAGCACTTTGATCGAGCCCATTGTTCATCCCAATTGCGGTCGCTCCGCCAAAGCCTGCCATTCGCCGGAGGCGCTCAGCCTCCCTGTCGTTATACAGATACACGTAGCGGAACAGCCGCCACCACAACAGGCGAAGTTTCTCGAAATATGGATTGCTGCCGGCGGTATGCAGTTGCCCTTCAATCACCACGCGCTTGCCGGCCAAGCGCAGCAGGACGGACACCAGCACGTTCGACAGCACGCGTGGATTGCCGTGCACGAAGTACACATCGAAGTGACGCCACAAGTAGCGCCAGGGCAGGTGCTGCCAGCCTATCCGCTCGCGAGCAGCGCCCG
>Ga0255090_1000150_pt1 | contig 23944 bp, 47 predicted proteins | sample Colum_Yuk_RepA_8_2_FD_188444 | JGI IMG/M metagenome (GOLD analysis project Ga0255090, IMG submission 188444) | Freshwater microbial communities from Columbia River, Oregon, United States - Colum_Yuk_RepA_8d | ecosystem: Environmental > Aquatic > Freshwater > River | place: USA: Oregon...
CATTCAGTTGAAGAGTAGAATAGACGATGCTGAACTTTTGCTTGGCAAAATTGGTTTCTTGAACTTCACTCTTGAGTGCAACTTCATACCAATAGCGGAAGTCATAGCTATCTGTTTCACGATTATGGACAATGACTGCCTTTCCATCATCAAAGATTTCAACAATGAATACAGAAGACTTGCGACCCCAGACGATTTCATCGCCAACAGAGAACGTGTAGTATGGCGTGGGAAGAGGGGTTGCGCCAATATCCAGTTTAGCTTCACGGAAATAGCTATTTTTCAGGTCAGCAATCTTTTCTTCGACTGTTTTGACAATCGGAGCGGGTTGAGACTTTTTGCGCTTGGTTTCCATTGAAATCACCTTGAATGTTGTATGTGGTAATCATACAGCATTCTTAATTGTTTGGGAATAGTCCAAATGTAAAGTTATGTTACAGTTCAACATAATCAATAGGACAAATCCATTTCGAACTTAAATGGTTTTTTGAGTACCCAAGAAGTACAAAATGCACCCATAACGGATTTTCTTTAGGATGGTAAGGTTTTTCATTGTTGGATTTATCAATTTGTTCAATCAAAAGATTGCGGCCTTTAATATAGCGAGGCAAATTGATTGTTGACATAGTTGCATCATCAATATCTTCTTTGATATGAACAACCGCCCCAATAGAAATTGTCGCCAAAGGAAGTTCATAAAAATGTGTAGGCTGGAAGTCATGGGGCCAACGTTCAAATGTTCCGTCTTCGTTGCGCCAAACGCAATACGGGTCAGTGGTGTAATTGTTTGCGGTTCCACGAGGAATACCAATACCAATTACAACAAACATGCGTTTGGTTTCCTTGTAGATATCGGGAAGGTTTTCAATTTTAGACCACATGACAAGTTCTCATTTGAGGTGACGATGGACTATATTACCATCATTCATGGTTGTTGTATGTTAAGTTTTGTAATTGTATAACATTTATCTTGTCCGGATACATGTACATGATATCATCATCAAATATAATATTATACTTGTGATATAATCGTACCCTTTCACTTTCACGAACATATAATTCTTCAATTGCTTCCTGCAAAGTCATACCTTGTTTTTGTAATGCAATAAGTTTCGTGCCAATTTTACCACACTGTTCGCCAACAACATATACATCATAACCACTTTTTTCCCACAGGTAAAAAATATCAGTTTGTGTTTTCATTTATACTCTCATTATTAATTTGTTCAACATCAGTTTTGAAACATGGATATTGTTTCATGATTGCAATAGCATCAACAACACCATGTTCTTCAATGATATATTTTGCCTCTATTTCTTGAGGTTCGCCGCATTCCCCTTCCACAAATGCAGGGCAGGTAACACCACAACCACCCCATGTTCCAATATCAAAGCAACGTGACCTTCCAACTGGTAATCTTGGATTCATATCATTAACAGTAACAGCAAATGATTCTAACGCATAAAGTGCTTTCATACTTCACCATTCAAATCAACATATTTCAATTTATAATCCTTACCTTGAGAGGGATATCCACGGGGATGACAAATAACACGAGCGCCCATGAAATCATGATCATAACGGTCATGTGTATGTCCATTAATATACAAATCAGGTTGATTCATATAGGCCAAATCGTAATCCATATGATTGTTGTAATATACATCAACCGGATTTGGATATTCGGGAGGAATATTACGAAACAACGGAAAATGTGTCATGACAACCCTTTTATCAACACTATATCCTTGTGTTTCTTTCGGGGAATCTAAAAATCTTCTCAAGCCCGCCCTTGCACGTTGATTAATCAAGTTGGTGTGAAAAACAAACAAATCTTCCCCATTTTCAGAATGAATATTATGGTAGTCTTTCAATGATTGAATTTGTGTTTGAGACGCCATGCTTTCGACCTTAGACCAAAAAGTATGACCCCAAAACTCAACACGATCAATGATACAGGTGTCTTCATATGTTAGATAATGGATATTACCATATTCAAGATTAAGGTTAATCATTTGTTCGTCAAATGAGTTTTGACCAAGGATATCATACCCCCAAAGGTCATGGTTTCCAGCAACCCAAACCACATGCTTGAAATATTTCTTGCATTGAATTAGAACATGGCGTATCAAATCAATAGAAGGCTTAGTATCAGTGAAGATATCACCAGCCAAGCACAAAATCATGTCTTGGTGCTTTGTATCGCCAAACATTTCTTCTAATGCTATTGAATAGAAATCTGGTTCGTATACCGGAATATACAAATCAAGGTGGATGTCAGATGTGATTGCGAGTGTGGGATATGTGTTCATGCTACCATGATACCAAAATGCCTAAAAAGTGTCAACTACATACTTACACTAAGGGGCATTCCATGAAAAAAATACTTTCGTTTATTTTGATTTTACCGTTTGTGTGTTTTGGCGCATGTCCAGAGTTTTATGTTGGAAAGAAACTTCCGGTATCAAAAGTTAACTTGAATGAAATGTGCTATGCAGAATTTGTTGTTGGTTATAATCCTAGCATGAAAACATCTTTTTATTCTGCCGAAGTTTTAACAACTGAAAGTGTTGTCAATGCTAAAGGCAATCCACGTATAAATGCGTTTCATCCTAATAAAAAATTACAAAAAGGTAATAGAGCGGAATTGTCTGATTATATTAATACTGGATATGATAAAGGTCATCTTACACCATTTGGGAATATGGTATCCAAGCAAGCTGAGTTTGAATCATTTGATCTTGTTAATATCGTCCCACAAAATAGAGTTAATAATCAACAATTGTGGAAGAAATTAGAAATTAATGTACGTGAATTGGCAAGCCAAAAGGGAAAAATATACGTTGTTACCGGCCCGGTATTTTCAGATAATCCGCCATTATTAAAAGGAAAAATACCAATACCACAATACATGTATAAAGCCATTTATATTCCTTCGCAAAAAGTGGCAACTGTATTTTTGGCTGAAAATGATGATAGTTGGAATTATAAGTATATCACAGTGAATCAATTAAAAACAATGACTGGTTTAGATGTTTTCCCATCATTACCAGCCATTGTTAAAAATACATCAGTTCGTTTGTTTGAAATAAAACGTTAACTCAACCACAACGTATCGTGCTTGGTATTTGTGTCATATAATGAAAATTCAGAAATAACGGGTTCGTAATTGAATCCGTTTTCGTTTAATTCATTACAAAAGTTTTTTACTTTCCTATCAAAATCTGATCGGTTTGTATAAACACGAATGGTACACATTATAGTTCCATTATTCTTATTAACATTCTGGCTAAAATGGGCGTCATGGGTTTTGCAAATATCACCAAGAGTGGTATTGACATATCTTGTATGAACTGCAACATGTGCTTCAAAATAACACATATCAGGCATTTTGTCTTTTTCGGTTTGTGGTGCTAACGGATGCCACGGAACAGTTTCAATTTTTATTCTATCAACACAAACATGATTCTCACTCATTATTTTTGCAATGCGGTGCGCCTCTTCAATTGCACCACTATTAGTTCCAAAGTATTTGCTTGATGTCATATTGTCGGACAATACATCACCATTGCTATTTTCCAATTTCAGCGAAATTGGTTTTACACCGGCTTGGGTGCAACCATCATGAAAACTCACATCAAAATCATTGATCTTTTCACTACAAGTGACATGGATTTCAAATGGGATACGATTGATATCTTTCAACAATCCTTCACGTTGAAGTATATCAGCCCACTTGTTCATTTTGATACGGAACATATTTTCCATCTGTTCCTCTGATGCACCTGCTTTAAACGCAATAGAAAGGGCTACAAGGGCCACATCTATACATTCCTCTACTATCTCATTGGAAGTGGCGAAACGGTGTAGAATCGTCGGCTCGTTGGCATATGCGAGAATAATTCTTGCAAGTTCCCCATGTTCTTCACCAAGTTTGGCGAATGTTGCCATGAGATTCTTTTTATCTAGTTGTGTTATCTCTTTTATTTCTGGAAGTATATTCATTGAACTCTCTTAAAATTTCGTTGGAAATTAGACATACTATCCTTGTACATTTTATAGCTAGAAGCGCCATTACCATTGACATGAGTGTAATAATATTCAACTGTGTTGCTATTCATATTGGTGACAAGAACACGTGTTCCCGGCGTTGATTTTTTACACCAAATCGTTCCGTTGCTACTAGCTCTTGGGGGTTTTACCCTATTGCCAAAAAATATTGACGCTATGAAATACAGACACCCCCCTGAAAGCATGAGCATAATTATATTAAGTACCATACCACTATTCATTTTAATCATCTACCGTTATAAGTTTGGGAAAATATTTAGGAACTAACGAATACCCACGTGCATTAGAAATAATGTGTGTATCCATATATTTTCTGTCATGGCGGCAATGTGTATGTCCATGTAACCAAAAAACATTTTTCATCCACGGCTGTCCGAACCACGAATCAGTCACTTTATCATTGTGGAAATAATAAGTTAGCCATGAAGTAGGATACCCGTTATCATAAAATTTTGGGGGAAAATGAGTAGCGACTACACATTGTTTGTCTTTATTATTTTTCAAAAATGTTTTTATTTTCTTTAAAGATTTTTTGTTTATGTCGTTCGTTTCTTCAAAATTTAAATGATTGGTTTTATCCTTGTTGCGTATACGCATGTAATCTTCAATGTTTTTTACAATCGCATTCGGTGGCATCCATGACCATACCGTGTCTCCATAGATTACTATATTTGTATTAGGGACTTCAAATATCGTATCGCCGTCAAGGAATATTATATTTGGTTTATCAAGACGTTTCAACTCTTTTTTAATAGAATCATATGTTTCGGTTATACTTTGACCATAAAAATCATGATTTCCCAAACAAAAAATCACATACTTGAAATAAGGAGATACTTTGTTCATAAAACCGACAATATATTTGGCTGCAAATGGAGTGTGTGTAAAAGTATCACCCAAGTTCAATAAAATACGTTCTTTATTTTCAGGAACATCAAATACACTTATATCGAATTGGTGTTCGTCAATATGCAAATCGGATACTAAAACAAAATCCATTATTTGTCGCCTTCTTTATTTTCTTTCAATGCTTTTAACGCTTCTGCAACAACCATACCAGCAACCATTTTATCTGCAAATATAAGTTCATTACCATCATCTGTTTTGATGATAGACCATTTAAACGTACCACGTTTTTGTATCACATAACCTTCACCACGTTGTATAACACGATATTGTACGTTTGGGTTTATGGTTTGAAAAAAGTATGTCCAAACAGAAATTATTGCGATAAAAACCAAAACTAAACATAATACATATAACATATATTCCATTGTTAAATCTCCATTATTTGAAATAATAACCTATAACCTTTATTTTACTTTTATTATTTTTTGATTTAATATCTTGTGACAACCCTTTGATATAACTCACTGCATCTTTTACAGTTTCGTGCTCTTGATCATCATGCCACTCAACCCAATCAACCCCGCCTGCATTACTACAATCAACTCTTTTTTGGGAAATGTAAACGCCATTTTTATATACAACCCTATAAAAAGAAAAATGTTCATTTACATGTATTTTTAATAAGAATAACACCACCAATAATATACAAACCAATAATAAAATCATTAGTGTGTTCATTTCATATTCTCCTGCAAAAACTCTTTTAGTTTTATTTTTATTTCTTCATCAGGTAAACGCTCGTATTTTCCAAAATTGAATATAGGTATGTCAAAACGTTCAGCACAACGTATCGCTGTTGTAGTTCCACCAACGTATTCACCATGATCGGTATAACATATTAGAAAATCAGATTTGATAATATTATCTGGGTCATGACCTATAACTTGACAGATATTTCTGGTGTGCAAATCACGTGCATATTGATCACGTAGTTTGTTATAATGTAAACAACATTGTTTGACAACATGACGATATTTTTCTAGATCGGGGACTATCCCCTTATGCTTGCTTTTTGGAATGTGTTTATCATTCACCACGTATATATCAGGTTGTTGGGAACCTATCTCAAAACAGAAATCAGAACCTGTTGCACCACCACTTCTAAGCGTGTACCCCCTTTCTTCGAGATATTTGGCGGTGATGGTCATTAAACGACCAATATTATGGGGGACTGTTCGAGAGCCAACTCCGGGTATAATATCTTTTTTCCATACAAAAACTCCTATGACACTTCATTGTATCATAGGAGTCACTAAAAATCAAGTTACCAGATGTAGTAAGTACGCTTCTTTTCTTGTTTCTTCACACGTTGGTTGTCTATAAAATACTTAGCGGTGATTATATCCGTAAACATTACATCTTTTTCATCTTTATCAACAAAGTTTTTCCAGCGAGGGCCAGAATCATGATAACGGTACAATGGATAGTATTTCCCATTGATGCATTCGACTTTATATTGAGGAAATATTACATGTTTGATAAAATATTTCAATTTCATTTTAACGTTATTGATAATATTGAAAATGTAATTTCTTTTTTCAAACACCATAAAAACTAGAAATCCCAATGCTAGTATTAGTGACAACACCACCATCAGAAATATCAAAAAACGTATATCAGATAATGCAATGAATAAAATTAAAAAGAATGACATTTATATTATTTCCTGATTAATAATAACCGATCACTTTCGCACGTTTTTCCTTGTCATACTTTTTCATTTGTTTTATAAAATCTTTTGCTTCTTTCAAAGTCTGAAACTTTGCGGTTCCACCTTTGGGGACTGATTCATAATTCCAAATACAGACTTCCCCATTCAAAATAGTCTTCTTTTGGATGTAATAAACCCCGCTTTCTTTTATAATGCGATACATGCATGACGAAAGGAATATGCTATGCATTAATAGTGCTAAAATGATAGCACATATTAAAACCAAAAAAATCATAATTTTATTCCTCTTTTAATAATAACCAATAACTTTTTCATCTGTCTTGGATTTAATCCCCTTTTCATTTTTAATAAAAGTCTCGGCATCTTCTATAAAATCAAAACGGACATATTCAATAGCAACTTCTCCAAGGCTAAAATGAGTGTTCCTGTGGAAGTATTGCCATTCAAACCTTTTGTCATATTCTTCGACTTTTCGTTGAGGATAGTAATATCCATTTTTGCAAATAATACGATATCTGCAATTACGTTCACTCATTGTTGATAAAATTGCAATTATACAAACTACAATTACAACAAAACCAAAAATACCATAGACGATCAATGGCATGATGATGCTCCTATTAGTAACCACGCATAATGCAAGATTCGTATTCAGCAATTCGTTCCTGAATAAAGACAAACGAGCGATGATACTTTGCAATACGCTCATGGTCTTTCTGAGTAATCCCCAACAGGCGGAAAATATCAGAGTTGTGAATAAGGTCAGCACGTTTCACAACGGCAGTGCGATACTTAGACGCAACACGGGGAATGTAAGACTTTTCATAGTCTTCCTTCTTATCACGCTTGAGGATAAGCAAGTCTTCAATGATTGCCTCAGAAAACCCATCAGCACGAAGCATATCAACCGTATATTTCGTATGCTTGTAATCTTCAAGCAGGTCATGCAAAACCGCCAGAATGAGGGTATGTTCATCCTTAATACCCTGTTCAATCAGGATATACATCACTTTCAGCGGGTGCAGGATGTAAGGTTTACCATCAGAAGTTGTTTGGGTGATATGGGCAGCAGATGCGATTGCAATGGCTTTGGCAAGGTTCATGGTTTGTCTCCGTTTCAATAAAGAAATAATAGCACTTGACGTAAAAAATAGCAAGTGTAGTTATGGTTTTATTGTGAACAAATGTAAAGGGGCATATGCCCCTTTCATCATGCCACCATTTGAAGGGCGATTTTTTCAACCTTTTTCTTGCGGGAACCGTGAGCGGTAAAACCGATAACAAAATCACGGTCGGAGCGTTGACAAATCTTACAATCCTTGCAAGTAATCTTTTCACTAGCAGGACAACGAACAACCTTGTTACCGTTCGGTGTATAAGTGACCTTTTCGGCATCCATCGGTAGAATGGTAACAACCGGGGCGATACCGAGTGCAACGTATTCATCAACCTGATTCATGTTTTCAGCGGACAGATTGATAGTGAATCCGTTGTCATTGGCAAACTTGATGACTTCGGCATTCTTGACCGGATTATGATGCGTGTAAGTAAAACCACGCTTGCCGGTATTGGCATTGACCAAAGCCTTAATGTGTTCGGCATCAACAAATCCTTCGCCGTCTTGCGCAAAATCACCGGCTTCATTGTGACGCCACAGAGTACCTTTTTCAATTTTCTTGATTTTGGTCAAGATATCATCAAAGGTAATGCCCTTTTTGGCATCATCCGCCCAAGCCCAGCCCATAGGGCCAAGTTCAGCGTAACATCCTGCGCCCTTGAGAGTGCAGGTATCCGGGCAGTTCAATTGGGGGGAACGGGTGACGGGCATAACACCAAGCTTGCGATTACCTTTCAGATTGAAATTGTACATGCTGACACTCTCCGTTAGTTGATGGTGTCATTATATCAATTTTTTAAACCAAAGCAATCAAAAGAATGTTATCAAATGTTAACCGGAACCTCTACAGCATCGCCAAGTTTGTGTAGGACAATTAGACGGCAGGCCGCAATGCGGATATTTTCTCCCTTGATAGACAACACGGACTTTGTTCGATCACGTTGGCATGCAGTAGGATGAAAAAAGGCAGTCACGCCATCATCATGGGCATGTTCGACCGTTTCGACTCCATTTTCAAGCATCAACATTTGAAGATGGTAGAAACTCTTTGATGGTCTGAATTGTGGTGTGTATTCAACTCCAACGGACTTTGCAACAGCCCAATCAAGTTGCTTATCATTCAAGTTCTTTACGTTGACAATTGTTGTATTCATTTAAAGTTACCTTTGCGAATGTATTGAAAGATGTCATCATCTCTTTCAAGATTGACTAAGGCATTGCACTTAGCAGCTATTTCCATTTTTTCACGGAAATATTTTAATACATTAAATGCACGATCAAACTTTTCTTGCGTCTTTATGTTATCATACAATTTCTTACCATGCGCCAGTGCTTCTTCATCAGTACGCACAAAGCCTTTACGATACCATGTTTTCTTTACTTCACGGTTTTCTTTGATAATACCCTTTTGGAAGTTTTCATGGTAAACCTTATACTTTTCCTCAAGGTCATTTACTGCCTCGATAAGTACCTTTGGATCACAATTACACAGAATTGACATGCTTTACCTCTTTTTTAAATCATAGCACAAAAACATCTTTGCATCAAGCTTGATATGTATTAACTAAGTATCCCAAGCAATCTACAATCATTCACATCTAAAGATATCTTTCCATCAGGGAAACGTTCTACCATTTTAAGCCATCCCTCAAATACACCTGTCTTGTACAGATACGTATTGGCTAAATCAAGCGAACCCCCACCACCAATAAAACGGGTAAAAGCATGTTTTATTGCATCATCAATATTTCTTTGTCCTACAATTTTTCCAAAAACTTTTATGTCTTTGTTATCGTTGAATAATTTTTCAGAAAAATCCTTAAACTCATTTTGATTTTTCTCTAAAGCTTGTTTGACAATTTCTTTGAACTCAGCATTTTCAATTTCAATTTTCATTACACCAGTCCCAGAATGTTCAAATCTTCCAAATCTAAAATAATCATATTGTTTTCATCTGTCAACAATGATGCCGCTCCGATGTATTGGTATAGACGGTCAATCTTATCTTCAATCTGTTGTATATTGTTTTTGTTAATAAATGCCTTTCCATAATTATCATCATTGCCATTAGTTTCTTTGATATAATTGTTTTTGAACATAGTCAAACTATCAATTTTTGCATTGGCCGCATCTATTACTTGTATTTTATTCAAAGAGATTAACATTTAAGACCCCGTATTTTTAAACTTCGTGAATTTGATTTTGCCACAATGTTCACATTGTTGGGTATACATGACTCCAATAACATTGACATTATCCGTCAAACCATTCCTTTCTATGTTTACCCATTTATGGCGACAAAATTGCCTACAATAACACTATAAAGCCAACCTAACATATTTCCACCTCAGATATATTTTTCCCAACCTTCACCATATTTGTTTTTCAGTTTATCCAAATAGGTTTGTGTTTTGACCTTAATCATCCATTGCTGACCTTTCTTGTCAACACCCTTACACATCATTCCTTCGTCAAGATCATATTTTCCTGTTTTAACATCTTCACATAATTGTTTATTAAAGTTTCCTTCATAAACAACTTCTGGCGACCATTCATTATCACCAAACAATTTGTTAAATGTTTTTGGAATGATAAACCCTTTGCGTGGAATCCAAACATCTAATAAAATCAATGTTTTATCTTCGTTTTGATCATGCCAACCAGCAAAGCTTGACTTACCAAAAAACTCGGTGTAACATATGAAATCATCCACCTTATAATTGTCTTTGACAATTTGAGTGAGGATAGGCGCAATTGTATCTTGAAAGATAGGAATGGCTTGGCTGAACAATTCATGGGATTCGTCGAACAATTGTGTACGTGTTCCGTACTTATAAAAGCCACGTTTCTTATTCCATTCCCAACGGAGATTGGAACCATCATATTTGTAAAACCCAACACAAGGCTCACCGAATGGAGCCTTGTTAGTTGAATTGATGTTTGGGATTGAGGGGTATTGTTTCATTATCTTCCTAATGCCTTAATTTCTTGATTTACAAGCTTTTCACGCAGTTTGTGTGCGCCTACTTCAATTTCAGTCATGCCATACATTTGTGGAATCCACGAACCACACAGTTCAAACATGTATGTGTTTAGCATGTCTTGAAGATAATATTGGCGAATTGCCTCTTCTACCATTACAGGATTAATTTCTTTGATAGCCTTTCCTTCTTTGTTGTTAAAAGGAAAAAAATCCTTGAAGTAAATGGCTGGTTTGATATTACCCAATGCCGTGTTAAAAGAAATACCATCTGCGAAAATATTCTGGTATGACTTTTTGCCTGTGTAAAGAATATCTCCGATGTCATCAACTTGATACAATCCGTTTTCGAAATCCGATTTCAAACGCTTGCAAAGGAAATCGAAATTAATATTTTTATTTTCAGACCAAGAATCAAACTCGAATGTTTCAAGAAAAGAATCAATAACACTTTTCTTGAAAAAAATAACTTTCAATTGGTGATTTAAATTGGGCGAAAACAAATTGGTAAGGAAAAACCTATTACTGTTTGATGCTTGAATAACATCTTGAATAGTCAATCCTTTCTTCTTTACAGGAGGCTCATGGTATGGATTCTGGCCTTCTTCCCTTTCCACCATATAGGAGAGGATAGTATTCATCATATGATCAAGCATCAGACCAGATTCATTTTCTACATTTCCGCCTTCATCGTAAACAGCGTCAAAGAAAAATGGTGTAAGCGACCACGAATGATTTGGATAGCATTGGGACACTTGTAGTGGCAATGTCCTCACCAAAAACCCAACAACAACCTTTTCTCTACCACGAATAGGAAGATTTGTAAGACCACACGTTTGAAAATAGCTACCCATGATTGTATCCTTAAAAGTAATGGCATATTATAACAAAAGAGATACTGTTGGTCAATATATCTTTTGTAAATGAAAAATCACACATCCTTATACCATTTGTTAACCTGTGTACAGGCATTGCGAATCAATTTCGCTCGTAAACGGTGCGCATTTGTTTCAGTATCTTGTGACCCAGAAGTTTGTGGTGTCCACATTTGTCGGGTTGCATCAAAAAAGTTGTTAAGAAACAACAACATGCAATTAGCCTCGACGGCTTCACGGAAATGTTCAGGGTGTGGCGTCACCACATTATATCTGGTACGGAAACTATCTTCAAGGGGAATGAATTTTTCAAAGAAAACACCGGGTTGCACTACTGCGGTATGACCAGCATATGCTTTAAAAAGATCATAAGGTAAACCTACATCATTTTCAAAAGTGATACAATGAAGGTTTACAGATGACCCCAATGATCGGTAACGTTTATCCTTGATGGCATTATAAAGCAAATCTACCATTTCAGCGTATTTCAACTTTTTTTTGGAACGCCATGAATAGTGTTGGTCATAGACATATTCAGCCAAAAAATCAGTCATAGCACTTTTCTTAATGAAAATGCGTCTAACCGCAACTTTATCCTTGTGTTTGAAATACCCCGGCTGTAAAAAAAGACGTTCTTCTTCATTCGCATGGTTGAGCAAATTCATACCAAAGTTTTCAACTTTTACCGGAATGTCATGACAAGAGTTTTCACCTTCTTCCAATTCATACAAGTTTTCTTTGAACTCTTGTAAAATGAAAGGAATGAGAGCGCCCTTTTCATCTGTGAAACGACCACAATCATCATACTTAGCTTCAAAAATGAAAGGTAACAACGTCCAATATTTCATTGGATAACAATTAGACTCAACTGTTTGCTGAGTTTCTTGCAAAAATAACACATATACATCTTCGGTGTGCATGACAGGAAGATTAGTCAATGCACACGTTTCATTCCAACTACCCATTATTAGCCTCTTTTAATGATTTGATACGGGATTTCTTGATTTTTTCAAGACAGGTAGTAGCACTAAAATCTAATACCTGTCCGCTACCACTTGGTATACAAAACGTTTTCCCTGTTTTCCAAAACAAACGTTGAAGTACCCAAATATAAAGCATATTATTAATGCTTACATTTTTGATATTTGTTTTTCTTTCCTGTTGAATATGCTCTAGCGGGTCGAAATCAGAATCTCCAAATGATGTCGCCAATAAAGGGCCATAAAAACAGGTCATACTTTCAGTTTCAACAATTGGAGTTTGATTCATATCAAAAAACAAATCCCCCAATTCTCCATATTGATTATCTAAAATACGGATGTTGCAAAATGAATTGTGAATTGCCTTGTTCCAAATTGCCTTTGTAAAAGTCTCCATCATTTCAGAATAAGTTGCCTTTTTAGAACGGCGACCTATTTTAAACTCTTTCAACATTTGACCAAGAACTTCCATAGAAATAAATGCCAACGAAAATGGCATATAAGCGCCGTCATATAATTTAACGGACACATGGCCTTTGGAAACTTCATCAATGAAATCCCAAAAGGGAAGATTGCTTTTCTGGATGTGCTTGTTGAAATTGAGATAATCGTCAAACAAAGGGATAATATCCTTGTATTCGACATCGAGTGTGCTTTTATCAACACTTCCATAACCACTGTAATCAGCAACAAAACAAATTGGTGTGGGCGACCAATCACCATACGTATAATGTTTGAAACGTGAACGCTGATCGTTTGGTGTGCGTTGAAGAACCATGACAAACACCTTTTCCCCTTCGAGGATAGGAAGGTTAGACAACATGCACGTTTCGTTATAGCTACCCAAGATGATACTCCTAAAGTTTTGATTAGAATAACAAAAAAGGCATAATGTTTCCACTATGCCTTTGTATCTTTTTGTTAATACTCCATATCTGGATCAAGTGGAGCGTATTTTTCCGTCAAACGGTTCAACATTGCAAGATGATTGTGAATGGCGTGGCTGTCAATCTTGCGAGTGCTGTACAAACGCTCTGGGATAGTCCAAATACGGCGAATCTGTTCAAGATAGTATGTTAGCTTACCCACTGCTTCATATGCCTCGCAAACGTCTCTCACTGCGTTTTGAGAGTACACATAGTTGTTATTCACCACCACGAAATCATCGGCTTCTTTAGAATATTCCTTTTCAACAAACGGAAGTACACCAAGATAGATTTTCGGTGTGACTACCATTGCATTATCATTAAACGTATTTTGAAAAAAGTTTTTCCCATGATAATACACAGAACCGAAAATATATTCAAAATTCGCAGAATAAAAATCTTCAAACATTTTATTAACTTCATTTTGGCTTTCATCCATGATCAAATCATAAACTTCACGTAAAATAAATCCATGTGCAAACTCACGGTAATGTTTTGATTTTTCACATGACGAAACACTAAGAACCCCATGATACGCCATGCTCAAGATATTGTTAATATCAATATCTGTGCCACGGGTAAACTTGGTTCCATTCGTCGGGTGTTCATGATCTTTGATAAAATTACGGAACCCATCAATGACAGCATGCTGCACAATGTCATCAGTAGTGATATCATATAGACCAAAACCATATTTTGATGCACGGTAAGTTCCTTTAATGATAATAGGAACCGGGCAGTAGTAATGTGTCGCAGTTTGAAAGTCAGTGCAGTGAAACCCATTAGGACGTTGTTCGGCCAGAAACATCAACACCACTTGTTGATTGTTGGAAATAGGAAGACCGCTAATCAGACAAGTTTCTTGGAACATGATGTACACCTTTGAATGTTGATGTGATCATTATATCGTATGAAAAGAAAAAAGCAACTCATGGTTGCCTTTTGTATAGTTCTCTATTGTACAGATTGTGTAATGATTCCCCAGAATAGACGATTTCCTTGCCTTTACTGATTCGTTCGCCATTTTTCCAGAAATTATCAATCCAATTGTTCATGGCTTCAATAGTCAAATCATCTGTATCCAAAGTGGCATACAAGCCTATCCCGCTACGATACTTGAAATCCATTCTGGTGTCGGTGTTAATTGTAATTGTATGAGAGCTTAAAACTTCTTCTTTAATAACATTTTCAAGACGATCAAGTTCATTGAAATAATCAGTGTGATTCTTGTTTCGACCAAATAATGTATTTTTACTTCCCGGAATAGGATCAAATGTAAACCAATCACCGTCTTTTGGTCTTGGAATGGTATTTCTTTTTTCTGCCTCCGTTCTAATGTATTCTTCAACAGCATCATGGGCTGCCATATCTTTTGTGATAAAGCAAGCATTGTAAAAAATACCGTTTTTCTTTGAAAGAAAATAAAGATCACACCACCATGATTTATACTCATGTGGATTATAGGTTGGATTATATTCATCCGGTTCGTAAGCGTCATTTTCCAAAAGATGATCAGTATAAAACAAACGTTCCGGGCGTTTACTGATTTTGTTCTTTATGTAAATGTATTGTTTACGACGTTGTGTTCCAGTTTTTTGGAAAAACGTTTTACTTTTATGTTTCATTTATACTCGAATGTTAGTTTAATTTCTACAGTTTCAGTGTCTGAATTGGAAATTTCATCATAATCATTACAAAGAATTATATTTTTATCAGGGAACGCTAAATCAATTAATTCAAAGAGAATATCTTTATTATGATAACGTTTTAAATCACTTTCTGCTTCAAACGTATGTTTCAAAACAATTTCTTGACTGCCTTTTGTGCCTGACAAATTAATGCCAGACACAAGTAAAGCTTCTAAATCGCCAAGAGATAATTCCCTTGTTAATTTCATTCTTTATCACCAAATACCTTGCGGTACAATTCAGTCTTACGTTCATTATTAGCTTCTACTTCTGCTAGGTTTTGTTTATGATAGATCATAACAACCCCATTGAAGTCTGCCGCTGGAATACCTATTTCGTCTTTCATGCGCTTAGTAATTTCCTTACGCAATTCCTTTTCCGCATCAATACGAATCAAACTGTTAGCCGATTCCTTAGCTGCGTTTTCAATAATCTTCAAGGTCTTTTCGTCTGTTGGCATAACAAACTCAGCATCCTTCTTACGGCCTCGCTTGCCCTTTACTGCACTCATATCTGTCATTTTAATGTCCTTATTTGTTTACGTTAATGTTGATGTTCAAATCTTGTGCTGCACCAGTTGTACGCAAATTGGCAACGGTCTTACTGTAACAGCGGGTAGCAAACGCCATACCATCTGAATTATATGCGAAGTTATTAACACTATTCAACTCAGAATTTATATTAATACCCATCGAAGATGCAACTGAGAATGAATCTTGATTTGCCCCCAAATAGATGAAAGACCATCCGTCATTCTGTGCTGATTCGGTAAGTGTCTTGATTGTTTCAAGATTAAACTTGCTACTTGAATTTTCTTCACCATCAGTTAGAATAGCGATAATAACCTTTTCTGCCCATGCTTCTTTCTGAATGCGAATCTTTTGGTCGATCAGTGTCTTGCCAATGGCATCAAGTAATGCAGTGGAGCCACGGGGTACGAATGTTGCGTTGCTCAAATCTTCAACTTCGCTTAGTGGCAAACCTTGATAGTTTATTTCATAAGCGCCATCGAATTGTATAAGAGTCATTTTGGCTTCACCGGGAACTTCTTTCTGTTCAGCCAAGAACGAATTGAAACCGCCGATTGTATCTGTTTTAATTGCAATCATTGACCCGGAACGGTCAAGAATACATATGATTTCCGTATTCATTATATTACCTTTATAGTTTTTGTTGTTTATATGTTACAGAATGTTGCAGGGTTTGTCAAGTACCCTGCAACATTTTTATTCTTTACTGGCTCTTGCTTTGCAATTCCTTTTCCGTGAAATGGATACAAGAATGGAAATTGGAAACATTGCAATGCCTGTCCTTATAATGTTTTGCTTTGTTTTCAATCATTTGCTCTACCATTTTCCAAGAAACGGTTTGACTAGTGGGTTCATAGAAAGCACACAACACACCATTCAACAAAAATGGTCGAACAGAAACACATGTCGAGATATTCGTACCGTTGATCGGTGGGGTATAAAAACCAACACCATATCCGGAAGTGATGAAATCAACCTTACGGTGTTGACTAATTGTATCGCTTTCTTCGGAATAATTTACCCAAATGTAATACTGTTCTTCATGGGTAGCTTCCACCCAATATTGAACATTTTCAAATAGTCCATCCATATCATAGTCTTTCACGCTGGGACGATCACGACGACTACGTTGCACATAGCCAAAAGAATTGCCTCCGGAGGCAATCATGGCAACATTGTTACCAAGTGGGATCATGTCTTCCGGTTTTGGACAATCCATAATTCCATATGCAAGATTCTTTTGATACAAGATTGATGCCGCCAACTCAGGCGAATTTGCCTCGACAACACCAACATAAGGGATTAGTGGGTTAAGGGAACGACATGTTGTATTGATATACGTGGTCATTTTGTTTACCAAAATAGATTTTGAAAGGAACCCTGATTGTACATCATTCGTCCGGCATTGTCAAATGGTGTCCATTATGTTTTTGAACTTATGGACAATCATATCACCACTGAAATTATTGAATGTTGGTGATTCTTGTCCGGCGTCACTCCAAAATCCACCATGAATGTATACACCATATTCACCAAAATCAAAAACATCACCAATTTCAGGTTTGCCTATGTATGACAACAAATCATTTAGAGAACATGGATATGACGGGGCATTGCGCTCGAAACTCAATTCTTTGAAAGAGGTCAACCCTTTATGATAATGTTTAATCGTGGGGAAGAAATACTTTATTGATTCATTTATAGTACGATATTTGTTACCCTCGTCACATACAGTAATCAAAATATACTGACTTCTAGTTTTATTCAGCATTATGAAATGTTGTAAAACCAAATTATAATTGCATAAATTTGTTTCTGTATCAACATATTCTGTGCATAGAACATAATGATCGGTTATACCAATATTCTTCATGAAAATATTGAAAGTTTTTTCATCCCTCATGAATATAATATCTTCATGTGTCAATATGATAGAAATTTTAGGTTTTCTATCATTTATAAATTTTGTTGTCATTTTTGCAGTAATCATTTAAGTTAAAATCTCATTCTTTTGATAAACTTTTATACCCTTACCCTTTAAATATTCGATAGGGCCGGGGTCACGATAGGGTGTTACATAATATACTTCACGGATGCCACATTGTACTAAGGCTACTGCACATTCCATACATGGGCTGTGGGTGACAAAAATTGATGCGCCATCTGTTGATTCATGGCTTTTTGCACATTTATAAATAGCATTCTTTTCTGCATGAATGATTCCGAGGCTTAGTAACCCCATCTATTTCACAAACGTTATCATCGCCCATTGCACTGCCATTATACCCGTATCCTAATATGGAACTGCCTTTGACAATAACAGAACCAACTTTGAGACGTACACAGTGCGACATTTTTGCTACTGAGTCTATAAACTCATAATATAGCACGATTTCCTTATGCTTCATTTCTCTCGGTTTCCAACCAATTTTTAATTGTTTCTTTTATTTCAGGATAATAAAAATCCTGTTGTAAAGCAAACTCAGCCATCGTAAAACGATCTAGTGAGCCAAACTTGTTTTTGGTTTCATTTGTCAACCCGATACCAAAAATATCAAGTGGAGATAATGACATGGTGAGGTCAATATCACGCATCACCTTTTGAACAGGAGAAACTGCCTTGTGTATGAATGGGTACTCGGTACGGTATATTGTTTCATATACATCACGAATAAACTTCGATTTCAAGAAAAGTGTAGGGAACTTTTTGGCAATATAATTTGCACAAAACTTATTGTGTGTTATGAAATATTCAAATTCAGACAAAGCTATCTGAATGTTCACTGCATCACACAATTCACCGAACGAATGCTTGAAGTCGTGGAACATAGTTGCAAAAAACATTACAACTAAGTCATAATGGTCAAGATTTAGGTAATTACCAAATTGTTGGGCTAGAATAGTTACATGGCCCATATGACACCAATTGTGGTAGGTAATCATATATTCGCCGGTTTTTTTATTATATGCGAAAACTGGATTAAGATTAACCCATTCGTCTAAAAAATTGTTGAAATCTTCTTCTTCATCAACCATATACAGTGAGTATGCGGCAACCCTGACGCCTTGAAGTATTTCCTTTTTTGTTTTTGGTACGTTGAAAAAATTCATGTTTGATTAGCCAATATGATTAGAATGTCAGCATGACATTTCTTAGGAGAACAGCAACAGACTAAGTGTTTATTACCCAATTCATCTTTTAATGATTGGTGGAAACTCTCATCTTTACATGCATTATAAATCCATTCCTTGTATAAGTCAAGGACTAAATTGCGGTCATTATTGTAGTCTGACAGCTTAAACGGATTCCCCCATTTTGAAGGGCGCATTACATTTACGGCTTCCGGGGGAATATTGTCTGTCTTTATATTATAGACTCTTGGTTGAAAATAAAAGAAATCTAAATTGCTCATTTAAAAATACTTAGTGATAAACCACGACATTTCATGTTTCTTTGTATTGAATCGTGCAACTTTTTTATTTTCTTTCCATATTCACATTGTTCATTGAAATTAATTTGATAATTGTTATAATAGAACTTTATCATAAAATCACGAACATCATTCAAAGATGTTGGTCTGGTGTGGTTTAATACAGTTCCATAATAATTGGTATCGTATTCATTGTGATATGAGTCATAACTACTATCCATGTAAAACCCTATCAAGAAATGATGTAATCCATTAGGCAATTTTTCAGCTTCTATATCGTTTTCGATGTTCCACACATCGGTATAACAAGCTATTTCCTCAGAAAGAAAAATATCGTCGTCGTTACCATACGTGTTTAATAACATATGTTCACTATTCATAATTTCAACTATTTGTTTTGAATGTATTCGAACAGTCACTTTTATTAAAGCAATATAATCAGACAGATTTACTTTTTCCATAACCATTCCTTTGTTGTATTATGACGCATATTGTGTATATTGTATGAGTAACCAGACCATGTTTGTTTTTTGCAATGTTCTCTGGCTTCTTCTATGCTATCCACTTGAATAGTATCGGTTCCACTCAAACAATGATAATCACGGTCAAACTCATTAATATAAGCGGTATATGTTTTTTGTTCAGTACAAGTTTTCACTGTATAGTCTCCCACCTTTAGCTTCATCCCCACCCACACGGCGAATAATTTGATTTGCAGCCAATGCGATATGCCATGCTTCCTCACGGGTAAGGAAGTTGTAACGATTGTCTAAGAACCCCTGTTCGTCGTCAAACGCCATTATTTTTTCTTCATCACCTTTGAAGTACATGTTACATATTTCATCCCAATGGCGAACTGATGCTACTACAACGCCAGTCTTTCGGTCACGCATGGCAGCACATACAATACGTCTTTCCATTTATTTTACTCTTGAATATAATGTTCAGAAAATTCTTTGTTGGCGTTTTTAGCATGATGGAAAAAGTCTAAACTACCACGAATACCGTATTCATGATAAAACTTTTCATTTTCTTTATATTTGATAACACAATCAAATGTCATTGAACCATAGCCCTGACGCCTCTTAGCTTTGCGGGTGAATGTCTGTACACGGGAACATCTTTCTTGAAGGCTGATAGACACTGGCACGTTATCTTCAAATAGAACCGCTATGGTCGCTTTGCGTGGATTGCGGCGTATTTCACGCAATGAATGACTCATTTCCCACCCGCTGACAAAAAGGCGGTTTTTAAGGGCTATAGAGGCCAACGGGGGGCATTCATTACCAGTTGCAACTAGGATATGAAGATTCGTGGAATCTTTAGGAATAATTTTAATCATAATGACCTGAAAGAGAACGGGTACTAAGTGCCCGTATGTTAATTGTCGATATTGATAAGTGTGCTGTTATCTTTGCCCAAAACTGTCTTGGGCATAACACCATCCCACTTTTCGATTGCTTTAAGCTTGACGTATTCAGCACCACCTTGTTCTTTAATGGCTTGTGTTTGAATACGGATGGCTTCTGCTTCACCTTGGGCTTCTGCAATACGTTGCTTTGCTTCAATTTCAATGGTTTTAAGATCATTTTCAGCTTTTAATGCTTTTTGAATTGAAGTTTGTTTTGCTTCGATAGCTGCATTATATTCTTTGGAAAAAGAAAATTGGGTGATTTGAATTGCTTCTGCAACTATGTTGTATGAACTCAAAGCGCCACGTAAGTTTTGTTCTATTTCACCCTTTACAGTTTCACGCTTAGCGATCAATTCTTCGGCAGAATAACGGGCACAAATAGCCTTAACGATTTCCTGTATACGTGGGTCTATGATTTTTTGTTCAACGTCCAACCCATATTTGGTGTAAGTTTCAGCCAAGCGATTTTGGTCAAAGTGATAGTTTAATGTAACAGAAGTTGTCACATTTTGCAAGTCCTTTGTTCCTGCTGTTGCCTCGGCAGTTGTCTTTTGTGTTCGTACATCAACTTTTTCAATACGTTGGACAAACGGTATTTTAATGTGTACACCGGCATCATCAATATTGGTAATATTACCGAACGTAAACTTGATGGCACGTTGACCTGATTCAACAATGTATATTGAACTAATTACCAATATACCAAAAATAAGACCAACCACACCACCAATTATTATTTTTGTCAAATCGTATTGTTCAAAATTGTTTTTATTAATATTCATTTTGTTTCCTTTTTCTTGTTTATTATATTTTTAACTTCTTCTTCGGACAAACCAAGTTCTTTCATCAATTTCTTTATTTGATTCTGCTTTCTAGTTTCAGCGGCTGCTAGTCTTTTCGCTTCGTCATTTATTATCTTTTGAAGACGGGCTTCTTCTATCTTGCGATAATAATCCTTAACAATACTCAAAGAAAAATCAGGCTTTTCGTTATTTTCTACAGGGAATACCTTTCGTATTACCATATACTTTTTGTTGCCAGTTGACTTTTCTTGTGCGTACTTGACTAACATATCATATTCAGACTTAGAGCAAGTTTCCCATTTGTCAACTAAACTTGATACCGTCCCATAAAAAGTTTCATCGGAGTATTCATATGAATAATGTGTTATACCATCCATACATATTATAATGTATTCTATTTGTTCACTCATTTTAATTAAACCTTTCTTATATTTGATATTGCTTCAAAATCTTTGTCTCTTTGTTTTTCATCATCATATACCCAAACTTCATTCCCATTAAAATAAATTGCAGGGATGCCATTTGTATCAGGAAATTTTGTATAATTATTTTTTGAGATGGTGAAGCATAAGGCTAGGTTTATTGGATTATTTCTAAGAACATAATCACGGTATTTTACTGTTTCTACTGTACATGTTACAAAATATACACTCATATACCACTCACTTTATATTCCATTAATATTGCATCACACAAATCTTGTTGCATATAATCATAATCATCTGATAGATCGAGACAAACAATGTCTCGATTAAAACCTACACGTGACAATTGATCCTCTATTTCATGTACCATATACGATTCCATGCAAACAATTTCATCTGCCCAGAAAGCTAACTTAATTGTGAATGGAACAATAGCATTTTTTACATCCAAACCACAGGAACGGGTGTTATATCCATATTTTTCTTGGAGTACACGGGCCACGGTGGGGCTACGCAAACAACCAATTGCACATACACAAAGGACTTTCTTATAGTCACCTTGGTATTTGTTTACCAAAACATTATATTCCTGTGGTGTGAAAATATGCATTATTATCTCTGGTTATTTTCCTATTCTGTTGCTAAAAACACGATTGACGTATGATGCAATAACCTTCTTGACAACTCCGGCAAATGAACCGAAGAAGTTAGCCAATATACGACCAAAAAGCAAGTTTATAAGATACAGAGGCCACAATACTGTCCATGCAGTCAAATAATCGGTAAGGCGGCTAGTGACGATTTTGGTTGTCACTTCACTATCTTCAATATTGAATGAAGCTTCGACAAAACCATTAGTGGACACCAAATAAGTATCATAAGTGCGGTTCTTTTCACGTGCAACACGGCAGGATTCTTTGAATGTTGCTACTTTATCAGAAAACTTCTTTGAAGATTTGTTGATTGATAGAGCAGTTTCAATCAATGCGTATACAATACCAATTCCCAAAAACTTGATAACACTAATAAGGGTATGAGTGCTGAAAATATCATGTAATGATTGCTTAATAGAAATGGCACTATAGTTGTCTATAAAATAGATGAAATATAGACCAAATAAAGCAAACCACTTTAGGGCAAAATTTGTTTCTTTACTGTCTGCATAGACGCCAACCATCAGAATTATGAAACATACGGTATACAATACAATTGTAGTAATACTGGTAGCAGCCACCAGTAAAAGGATATCACTAAACATTTTATTATCTCTGTTATGTCACTTTATGTGACGTTTGTTATTTTATATGCTGAATATGTTGTCTCAGCAAAGTTTTATGCGTCTTTTTCTGTTTTAAAAATAATTATGGTGTTATCATGTTCACCAGTATCACGATCTATACGACGAACATGAAAACCGGGTTTAATAACTGTTTCATGAAAATAGTCAATCCCGTTTTCGTGGGGAATGTACACACCATATTTTATTGTGGTATTCACGACAATACTCTTAATTGGTTTTATACATTTTACCATAACAGTTTTCTACATGTTGTAACTTTTTGTAAAGTCACATGGAAAACATTTCCCCTGCCCAATCATAAATCTTTTCATAATCAGAGTCTTGTATTTCTTTACTAGTGTCATAATTTTCAATAACTTGGGTCAATTCAGCAATGAAATTGGGGTTGTTATATCCGGGCAATTCACTTTCTTCTAATAATATAGCAATTAGCTTTTTACGCAGGCTCATTATTTTGCTCCAAATAACGTTTCAAAATAAGAAACTCTTCATAACTAAATTCTTTATTCATAAATCTACCTCTAGATATTGAAAAATATTCTGTTACTAAACAAGAACTCACATATTTTGTCACTTCTAAAGTATATGGCGGTGAGAATGAATATTGTTCAAAACTTTTCACACAAAGAACTTGGCCAAGATAATTAAAAGTGTCACCATATGAAAAATATTTTTTCATATCTTTTATTTCTTTCATGGCATTATTAGTGTATTCAGTTTTAATCATATAATTCTACCTTTATTACCACGTTTATAATTTGCTTCAATCTTGTTCAATATCTCTTTTTCAATATCAAGACCTAAAACTAAAGACAAGTCCAA
>Ga0255090_1000154_pt1 | contig 23310 bp, 26 predicted proteins | sample Colum_Yuk_RepA_8_2_FD_188444 | JGI IMG/M metagenome (GOLD analysis project Ga0255090, IMG submission 188444) | Freshwater microbial communities from Columbia River, Oregon, United States - Colum_Yuk_RepA_8d | ecosystem: Environmental > Aquatic > Freshwater > River | place: USA: Oregon...
GTTGTAAATGTGTCATTAAAACTCCACCTAATGCGGTTGCGTGAACCTGTAAGTGGTTAATTGATTCCATATCAAGTTTTGTTTTTCTTTTTGTGTAATCAAGACCAAGAGTTCCGATAAATTTATCATCAATTGTTTTAATTGCGAATAAATAACCTGATTTACATCCAGTATCCTCGGCGATATATTTTAAACCATAAGTTGATATTGTCTCATCTTTAAAATCAGATATTTCGATAATATCATTACTTAATAATTGATTAATTGATTTTGAAAATAAATTAACAGGTATGTTATGAAAATTAGTCTGTACTGAGGTAACTCCTGGGTGTACTGTTTCATACATTATTGAGAACTTAGCCATTGATTTACCTGTTGGGTAGAAGTTTCCTCCATTGTGAAATTGCGTGATCCAAACTCTATCAGCATTAAATTCCTCTTTTATGTGTTCTATTTTATTAGTAACTAATTCAGACACTCTTAATGTCTCCTTAACCATGTCAGGTTTTTCTTTTTTCTCTAATTTACTTTTAATATAAATAACTAAAACAGGTCCTAAAACCCCTGTTATGAATGCAATGATAATCCCAATATAATTCTCCATAAATTTAAACTTTTTTAACTAAAGATCTTGATATTTCTGGTGGTGTTAATTTTCCTTGATCTAAAACTTTAGACACACCGTCTTTTGTGCCCCACACATCTAAACTTGAGCATTTGGCAATTTCTTTAGAACCTTTATTATTTTTTAAACCATTAACAATACAATCATATCTACCGTTGGTTAGTGTTTTAACTGTGGATTCTATTCCGTCCTTTTCTGTTTTATAGTTTCTTACACCACCAACACACTTGTCACCATTTTTCTTAAGACAATTCCAAAATGTTGAGTCAGAAGAGTCTTGAGTTGTGTTAAACGGGTTATAGGTTGCTTTAGCTCCCTCGGCTTGTCTCCACGCATAAAAAAACGCCATATTTTCTTTTGTTGCAGGTGCGTCAATTTTTTCTAATATTTTTTTATAAAATTTATCATCATCATCTGAAGGTTTTTCAATTTTATATTTTTCGTAATCTTTTGTTACTTTTTCATCTCCGTCTTTTTTTGAGGGTTGTTCTTCATCAGACCCAATACCTGTTAATTCTTTAAATTTATCTTTTAATGTTTTAAAAGTGTCTGATTTTTTTATTGCATCAACCGCATCAGAAAACCAACCTTCCTCTATAGAATTCATTTTTCTGATCTTATTTTTTTCCGTTTCTGTAATTAATCTTTTCATATTAATTTAATTTATATTATAAATATTAGATAAAAATAAAAACCCCCGAAAAATCGAGGGTTTTTAAGTCTATTAACTAAATTTACTTTTTATCAACAATAGACCAAATGGCACCTGTTAATGTCATTACACCACCAATAATTTCGGTTACGACTGACTCACTAACAAGTCCTTTCATTATAAATATACCACCAACGAATGTTAACCCGTGTCTGATAATACCCATAATTTGTTCTTTAGATAATTTCATAAAATTTATTTTTTTATGGTTTATTTTATTATAAATATCACTTAAGTAGGTTATAATACTCTTTAAAGTGTTTTATCCTATCAGTAAGCCCTAATGTTCCTCCATTAACTCTCTTTGTAACCGCAGTGACCGTAGCGTCATCAGCACCTTTATCACATATTGACCAAAGTTTGTTAGAATCAAAGAAAAACGCGGCAGATGCTAATGGATATTTAGTTGCAACCAAGTCCGGATTTGACACACAATCTTCACCAATAAACTTAGTAAAACTTGTATAGTTACCCTTACCTGTTAATTGGATGTAACCTCTACCTCTAAATTTATAACCTTCTTTTGATGCCTCATCTCCGTTACTCATACGGTTAGCATAAACTCTTGATGCGATCTTTTCAGGTTGTTTTGCGTATGATTCAGCTAAATTACCTGGGAAGTATTTACCAAATACTTTTTTAAGTCCATCAGCAGAATAATTTAAGTTTTCAGAAACCGCTTTAAATCCTCCTGATTCGTGCCCACATTGTGAAAGAAAGTGAGCAAGTCTAAGATTATTAGTAATATTGAATTTTTTTGCGGTTTCAGGGATCTGAGCAATAACAACATCAGGAATATGACCTTTTAATTTCTCAATGTTCAGTCCTGTTACGGGAGTAATTACCACATCTTCTTTAACAACCTGAGTTGTTGATCCAAACATCTTAGACCAAGTACCATCACCAACAACACCGTCAGCGGTTAATCCATTTGCCGATTGCCATTCTTTAACTTTTTTTTCTGTATTCGGTCCAAATGAACCATCCGCAGTTAACCCTAATTTTTCTTGGAGTTTTTTTACGTCGTCTCCTTTCGATCCTACTTTTAATAACATAGTTTTTATTTTATTGTTTATTTTCTGTTGCGTATTTTATACCCATAATAGTTCCAACTATTGAGAAGGCATTAGTTAATAGAATCCCAAATATGTTAGACCAAGCGGCACTTATAACTTGAGTATCTTTACCCATCACAAGAGTGAAAACATATACTCCTGTAGTAATAATACCAACCCCAACAATTATGTATAGGGCAACTCTAACAATAGTTGAAATGAGTTCTGTTTGGTTTCTTTTTTGTAAAATGTCTAAATCGTTAATTGCGTTTGTTTTTGCCTCCTCTGCCTGTATTCTTGCCCTTTCAGAGTTAATCATTTCTCTTTGTAGGTCTTGTTGTATTTTTTCGTTTTCCTCCCTCCAAGCAATTAACTCCTCATTTTGTGTTTCAATCTTTACCCTTTGTTCTTCAGTTTCTTTTAAAGTTGACTGAAGATCTTCCATCATTTTTTCGTTTTTTTGATTTAAAGTTACGAGTTCCTCATTTTGTTTTTGTATTTTTTTTGTCATGTCAAGACGTTTTTTTCTTTTGTCTCCGTCTTTTGTTTCACAATCTTTTAAATAGTTTTTAAAGTCCTCATCATTTTCAGTATCAATAAGTTTAGTAATATTACCTTCAAGACCTATACCTTTTTTAACGTATAAGTCCATCAATGTTTTTTTAGTATTACTATCTATTTTTATCATTTGTAAACTTTAAATGGTAAAGTTCTATTTTTATATCCTTCATAATCATTTCTAAATTCTTCTAAACGTGGTTCGATGTCATCAGATTTAATGATCCAAAACTGAGCCCCCGCTTGGATTGCTTTTGCTTGTTCTTCTGGTTCATTTGATGATGATATGATCCCAACAACTACGTGATTACCATATTCAAAATTAATTTTTCTAATTAATTCTATACCATCAAAAGAACTACCGATGATGTTTAAGTCAACAAACACACATTCAGGTTTATCATTATCATCCCCACTTTTGAACCATTTCTCAAATTTCTTTGCCGCTTCGTCAGAGCTATTTAACGCATTTAAAGACAAACTTATGTCAAGTAATGAACAAGCATCTTCAAATACCAAATGGAATAAATCCTCATCATCCACTAATAAAATTGAATCAATCATTTTTTGTTTTTTTTTATTTTATTTTTATTTTCATTTTTGTTCCTATTTCATTTTTCTCACAAGTAATACTAAACCCGTGTTCTTCTAAAATTGCAACGCAAATATTTAACCCCAAACCAGTACCTGATTCTTTCTGTCCTTCTTTTCTTATGTATGGTTTACGTAGGTGATCAAAATCTTCTTGTGTGATTCCTCTACCATTATCTTGTATATGGATATTATTCCCATCAGAATAAATTTTAACAAACTTAGTATCTGAATCATTATACTTTAAACCATTTCTAATAAGGTTATCTACTGCAGTACAAAATAACGCCTCGTTTACTTCTATTGTTGGTAAGTCCTCAATAATTACTTGACTTAGATATGCGGTTGATGATAAATAATCAGTTAGAATGGTTTTTAAATTACATTCCGTTTTATTTAGAACAACGTCTTTTTTAACTAAATTAGTAAATTCATAGACACCTTTATATACTTTTTGAGAATGTTTTAAACCTTCTTTAATCATTCTAATAGGTGCCTCAATTTTTAATGATGTAATATCTTCAGAACTTAACCTTCTTTCTAAAGAACTCAATCCTCTTGGCATATATGTATTAATGCCTGAATGCATGTCGTGTCTTAATATCTTTGCTGCGTGTTCTAAGTAAGTGTTTTTCTTTTCAATCTCTTTTCTTTGTTCGTAAGAATTTGTAACATCTGTTGCAATTTTCATAACACGGTAAATTTTACCATCTAAACCAACAATAGGGTTATAAGTCGATTGCAAATGTACAATGGACCCATCTTTTTTAATTCTTGTAACTTCACCAGTAAACAATACACCATCATTTAATTTTTTCCAAAAAATATTATATTCTTCACTTTTTGAATGATCGTCATCTATAAATATTCTATGGTGTTTTCCGACTATTTCATTAATTGATGAATAACCCATAGTATTTAAAAATAAATCGTTTGCAAAAATGATGTTTCCTTCTAAATCAAACTCAATAACAGCATTAGATTTATTTATTGCGTTCATTCTATTACGAATCTCAACTTCTTTTTTCTTAAGCTCCGTAACATCTTGTCTGATTGATGAGAACCCTTCTAATTTACCGTCTTTATCAAATCGTGCTCTAATGTAGGTATCAACATAATATAGTTCCCCTGATTTTCCTTTATTGGTAACAACGTCATTCCATATTTCACCTTTCATTACTTTTTCATACATCTTACCCCAATATCCTTCAGGTTGTAAATCAGAATTAACAATACTATGATCTTTACCAACAACCTCATCCAAGGACCATCCCGAAACTTCTTCAAATTTTTTATTAACGTATGTGATTTTACCGTATTTATCAGCAACTGAAATAATTGACGCTTCGTTTAAGAACTTTTCAGTCTCTTTATTTCTTCTTAATAAATCGTCTCCTTCTTTAACTGAATATGCAAAAATATAAAGGGATGATAATAGTTGAGCAAAATTAACTTCAGCATTATCCCACTCTCTAAGAGTTAGAGATTCAATACAAATAACCCCAATAGTTTCCCCACGATAAACAATAGGGACATCTAACATAGATTTTACACCAAGAGGTTTTAAATATGTTTCAGTAAAACAAGAAGTTGCGGTATGTGACTCAGCATCATTTGCAATAATGATTGGGTTAATTAATAACGCCAAAAAGTAAGGTTGGAAATCTTTTTTGTTTAGTGTTATATTTTGATACCAATTATCTTCAGATTTGATATATAATTGTTCACATATAATTGCGGTTTTATCTTCATTGTATAACCATATTGAACATCTATCAGCACTTATCGATTCAGTAACCTCTTTAGTTAATACTTTTGCCCCTTCTGTTGTATTACCTTCATAAAATAAAGGATTGTGTGATTGGGATATTAACGTATTGTTTAATTTTTTAATGTAGTTGGAGTGTTTTTTTACTTCTTTATTTTTTTTTAAGTATTCTAAAACAACCACCGCAAAGAATGGTATGAAAGCCAAAAAACAAGCATAACCAAAATAACCAATCTCATCAATATACTTGATAAAGTTAAACACTAAAAGAGATTGTGTGGTAAAAAAAGTGACCATTACGGCCAACGATATAATTAAAGATATCTTAGATAATTTAGTCATATCAATAAATATGTGGAAACTCTTTACTTTTCAAAATTCTTAATATTTATATTGAAAATTAATTATTATGTATACAAGAGAACAAATTGAATCGGCCGTAAAGGCTAAGGGGTATGTTTGGTTTGAAGATACCTCAAACAAAAGTTACGATGTGAATATCGTAGGAGTAAGAAACAATGCACCTTCAGTTGCAAAAAAAGTAACTAACGTGTTTGATGATCACCTTACATTATCATTTAAAGATGAAAAAGGTGTTTGGCAATACTATTGTTGGATGGCAACATGTGACCCAGGTAAAAAAGGTGTTCAACAATTTCATAACAAAAATGGTGTTGCAAGATTAGTACCAGGACAATACAGAGGTGTATGGAAAATTGATTTACATCAAGGAAAATACGAAGCCCTTTGTCAAAGACTTGGTAATGTAACTGTTTGGAGAGATGCAAACAAAGATCTTATTTTTGAAGAAACAAAAACTGATACAGGGATTTTTGGTATTAACATTCACAAAGCAGGTCAAGACTCTCAGTGGGTTGAAAATTGGTCTGAAGGTTGTCAGGTATTTAAAAGAGTAAAAGATTTTGATGTTTTTATGTCAATATGTAAAAAAGCATCAAAAATTTGGGGTAACAAATTTTCCTACACTCTACTAGAGTCAACAGATATTAAATAATGGATAAAAATAGATTTTTTACTTTATTAGAATCCAAATCAGGAGACGTTAAACCTTTAATAACAGAAAATAAATTAAAGGATGAAAGTTATATTCGTAAAAAACAAGAACTATTAGATTTTTTATTTACAGTCAATTTAACAACTGATGGTAGTTCCCAAAAAATTGATATTAATAAAGACGGTGAAATGGATAGTGAATTAATGACATTTACGACAGGTAACGTTATTTTATATTTAGGGGTTTGTAATTTTTCAAACGGAGATTTAAAATATCTTTGTGTTGTTAAAACAAAACCGGATTTTAATGTTGTTTTAAAACCAACTTTTGTTGACTCATTAAAAGATCTTAAAAATGAAATTATTCCTTATATTGAGCGGTCCTACGAAGACACAAAACTTGATTACCTTGGGATTAATAATAAAAAAGAATATGAGCCATCTAAAGAAGAGTATAATGATCTTTTAAATCAAGCAATAGATAATGAAGATTGGTCCGAAGCAAAAAGACTTCAAGATAAGTACGGAAACTTATATAGATAAAAATTAAGGGACTTAAGTCCCTTTTTTTTATCCCTCTTTATGAGTTAAATAAGACACTAAAACAATCCCACCAATAACAATCGGGACTATAATTCCAACAATAATTTCCATAATGTTTTTTTTAATAAATAATAAATAAAATACCCAAAACTATACCAAATGAGCGGGGTCTGTTCGATAATGAACAAACCCCACATTCTTTTTATTTAAACCAAAGGTGTGACATTTTTTGTAGAACATTGGTGTTACCCTCCCAAGACTTGATTTGAGAATTTGGAACCCAAAATTCCATCTCACCGATCTCTTCAACGCGACGAAGGTACTCTTCACGGAACTTATCCGCCTGACTTGCGTCTGTAATGTACTCAACACCCATATGTTTTGCACACGTCTTACCCATTTTTGTCAACATTGAGAACTCGTCTGTAAGAGTCTTTGCACAACATACACAAACATCACCACGTTTTACGGTCATTTTACCTGAAAATTTAACCGCCTTTGCTGAAAAAGACAAAACTTTAGTGATGTCCAAAAGGATAGGGTTAAAATTAAGACCGTATTGTTCTTTAAGTTGTTGACCGATTTTTCTACCAACCTTGATTGTGTCTCCAATCGCAGGAACGTTAACTTTACGGATAACAGTTTTGTTCTCATCTTTCTCAATTTGTTTCAAACCGGCAGAGATCTGTTTTTCAGAAAGTTTACCGTATTGGTTAAGTTTGTTTTTAAGATCAATAACGAAAGAGTTAGGACCTTCGTAAGATGCGATTTTTTTCATCTCATCAGACATCTCAACTGATTTTGCCTCAACAGGGTTGTTAAATATTTTCTCCACCGCAGATCTTTGGTTAACTGTCAAAGAACCGTATTTAGAGACTGCGTCCTTCATTTTCAAGATGAAAGAATTTTTACCTTTGTAGTTTTTTACCTGAGTTGTGATGTCTGTCGTCATATCCTTATCGTTTTTGATTTAAACAAAGATATAGGAAATATTCATATTGGCAAAATTTTTTTTAAAAAAAAATGGTACACCCGCTTGGATTCGAACCAAGGACCTACTGCTTAGAAGGCAGTTGCTCTATCCAGCTGAGCTACGGGTGCATAAATTAAGTATAATCAATAAAATTAAAACATTCAATACTTTTGTGGTCCTTGTTGGGATCGAACCAACCACCTACTGATTATGAGTCAGTTGCTCTAACCTAATGAGCTAAAGGACCTATTTGATGTCAGGGTGGGATTCGAACCCACAATGAGCAACCTTACAACTTCTCGCGTCCAAATTGCTCTTGGACCGTGGTGTCTTTCGGACTCGGCACCATGCCTCATTACACTCCTGACAAACAACGACTCTTCAGCCTTCTACTCCCAGCTCCGAGAAATTGTATCTAGCTTAGCCCGCCTCACCGCTGTGTGGGAACTGAAGTTTATCGTCTTTTTCTTATGACAAACATAAACAATATAAATAATACTAACAATACTGGTGTCATAAATTTTAATTTAAAAAAAGTGGAGATTTGCACCAACATATGATCGCCCATATGTCTCGTTTCATTTGTTTTTGGTACTCCACCATTGTAAGTTTTTCTTACCTTACACCTCCATTCGCGGGAGATCCCGAATTCCCTCAATGGATGTTACTATACTACCAGGAATCAAGTAACTGATCGTAGTCAGGACAGGATTCGAACCTGTAAATATTGAATCTAATCTAAACTAAAATTCTCAACGTCTACCATTCCGCCACCTGACTGTGTTAAGTAAGGGAGATTTTTTGTTGCTTCCAGCGTACAACTTTATGTCCGTGGCCAAATCGGACGACTCACCTTCTCACAATGAGAACCTTACTTAGTTGTCAGGACAGGATTCGAACCTGTATGATTTAGTTTCTCTATCTGTAATGTACTTAGAATACACAAAACATCTTAGCGTCTACCATTCCGCCACCTAACTATTTTTTTAATTTTGGACGAACGCTTTGTCCGCCCAAGTTTTTGCCCCCATTCTACCCCAAAGATTCATGTCACACATGTCAGGGAAAGACTCCCTCATTGTTCCAACAGTCAACACATCCAAGAACCCTTTGTCGATTGAGTACCATTTACCTCCTTTGATAGTGTAAACGTTCATCCATTGACCATACTCATTTTTTACTTGGATATTAACCAATGAGTTTTTTTGGTATCCACGGATAACACTCGCCGCAGTTCCTTTAGTGTCGTGGATATTGATAAACCCTGCCTGACATTTATTTGCAATACGGAATTCGTATTCTTTGTTTGCGTGTTTAAGGTGGTTTGAAACTGAAACTGAAATTCTTTTACCTTTTACTACTGTGTTGAATGATCCGTAGAATACGTCTCCTGACATTGTTCCTTCGTTTACTTTGATGATATCGTTTGTCATAATATATGTCTTTAATTTGTTTGTTCTACAAATATAAGTGTTTTATTTTGATCCACCAAATTTTTTTGTAGTCAGTCAAGGAATTGAACCTTGATACAGGGATCTACCCGACATCCATGCCTACCATCGGACTCGAACCGACCTTGTATCCAACCTGACTAAATTCCCTCTGTACTCAGTTGTAACTATCTCCGTGGCTGTAAGACGTTGTGGAGTCATTCATTACAACTGCCTGACCTTGGGAATCAGGAATGGTACATTAAATTGAGGTTGAGATCCTCTGTGTTGTAAGACAGTAGCCCGAATCACTTAATCTTATTTAATCCTGTCCCTTTCTCAAGGGAACAACACAATATTGTTGATAGTGATGGAGTACCCGTCTCGCTCCAATCTTAACTGCTTCTTCTGACTTTTATCAGGGCCCCGGCAGAAAGGGTGCTGAATTCCGATTCCACTCTGGATTGTCGACATCCGTTGAGTGGGGAAAACCACTATCAATATTTTAAATCACTTTCGCCCCCTGTATAGACATACGTCAGATGCTTAAGGTCAGCCTTAACTATTAAGGGAGCCACCCGCGATTTAATACTTAAAAGAACTTTCTTTTGGCGGAGATTACGGGAGTCGAACCCGCTCCGAACGCCGTGACAGGGCGACATCTTAACCATTTGACCTAATCTCCAAATTCACACTTTAAAACCGTAGAGGTACAACTTGCGTGTTATGTTGTTCATTTCATTGTAGTCCGTACGGGAATCGAACCCGTGACTTCACCGTGAAAGGGTGACGGCTTAACCCCTTGCCGAACGGACCATTTTTACATTTTATTTATCAATTTCATAATTTCATCAACAGTTTCGGTTACTCTAAACCCACCATTGTTGTGAGTGGTGACACCTACATTTGTATAATCCTTATACTTTGAACTTGAAACTGTGGCAACCTTAGACGGATAAAAATGTCCGATGTGATCTACGTTTACAACTATTACTCCTCCTTCAATACTTGTCAATTTGATAAATTTCATACTTTCCTTATTTGTCTTACAAAGATACAGGTTTATTTTAATCTACCAAATCTTTTTTTAAGTTTTTTCTTTAATATTTTTACAAAATCAGATTTAAAGTTAGTTCTAACAAATTTAACTTTAGATGATTCTGAAGTACCTGATAAAACTTCTCTCATCATTCTTTCGTTTTTAATTGTTTATTTGGTGGACACTGTGGGAATCGAACCCAAACGATCTGATTGCAAATCAGTCGACCTGCCGTCGGCATCAGGCCCAAGTAGAGACGTGTGGAATTACTCGTCCACTTCAACCGTCGGACTGTCCGTCTATTTGAGCAGGTACCCGGAATCGAACCGAGATCTTCTGATTGGAAGTCAGAAGTAATAACCGTTATACGATACCTGCAAGTTGTGACAACCTTTGGGATGGGTTATCACTTTTACGTGAATGAGGGGATCAATCCTACTAATATCACGGGTGTAAGTTCGTCACGTCAAACTATTACCAAAAACAACGTCAGTTTTTATCCGACAAAACTGATTAAACGACCTGATCCCTTGTTACCCCCCTTTAAAGTGCGTGAACATCCTTCTCAAGTTAAACTCTACCGTATACACTCCCGTACTGACGGTTGGATTCGAACCAACGTTTTAAACTTACCGCTACAGGCATAGATGATATAAGCATCCACTGGTACGTCAGCATAAATTGTCAGTCTTTCCTGACCGTCACCCCTAACCCACAGGTATTACCCGTATTGTAGTAAAGCTTGGTTGGCTTATTGTGTTGCGGGAGAGGGATTCGAACCCCCGACCTTTGGGTTATGAGCCCAACGAGCTACCACTGCTCTATCCCGCGATATGTAGGTAAAACAGGATTCGAACCTGTACGATATAGTTCTCTTTTCAAGAGACATCCCCAGCTATATCTCGGTGACTTCTTACGGGGAATAGACCTGAGCGTCTGCCAATTCCGCCACTTACCTATAATAAAATGTAAGTCTCAACAGCTAACTTACACACCCAGTTTTCGACTGTACCCATGACGAATCAGTAGGTTGGGTTAAGCATTAATAAAATTTGTAGTTTAGTAGTTAACACACACTCTCGTTTCACCATCTTGTGTTAACAGGTTAATGTACTTTACGAGTTTCCCGTTTCTTACAACCACTTATTTTTATTTCAATCAACTTCTTCTTTCTTCACGGGAGTAGGACACCAACCTCTAACTTCCTACCCCCGTTCTTTGTTCTACAAATATACAAGGTTTTATTTAATCTACCAAATTTTTTTTATGTTTTTCTTTCCTTGTGTAATGGTTTTTTAAATCCATAGATCTGGCAACAAATCTACCATCAAAGAAACCTTGTTCTTTTTGGGCGTTTCTTTGACTACCCAAGATCATCTTATGAACGATATTTTTCTCTTTTGTTTTCATTTTATTAGAATCTTAAAACAGTTACTATTAATTTATTTATATCTTCTTTTGTTTGATAACCCAATACATCATTCGTTATTGGGGTATCGTAGGTAATTTCCCATTTATCTTTGTCACCCTTAATTATTGCCACTTCCCAATCATCTTTACTTGAGGTATAAGATCCTCCACCACCAAAAGGTGATTTGTAATTAACGACGGACAAACCATACCCATTTGGGAAAAATATCAATCCGTGTAATCCTTTCCCAAAATTATGGGGTTTAAACTGTATATCATCAAATGTTATCATAAAACAAAAATAATGGTTTTTTTTTAATCTACCAAATTTATTTTTGTAGTCCGGGTGGGACTCGAACCCACAAGCCTGAGCAACAGAGCTTAAATCTGTCGTGTATACCAATTCCACCACCGGACCATTTTTTTACCAATATGTCAAAGAACAAAAAACCCCTCTTTTTTGGAGAGGGGTCTTAAAATTTTATATGTACAAAATATTACACCCTCTCCTTGAAAGTTCTCTCAGCTAAATCGCCCCCTAACAATGATATGTGTAAATTTTTCATTTGCGTTTTTTTAATTTGTTTTATAAATATACAATACTTTTTAAAAGTGTCAAGTTTTTTTAAAAATCTAAATTTTTTACTTTAATTCCTTGAGTATTTCTTCTTAATCCTGATGGTGTTGTATCGTCAGTTCTAAAACTACAAACAACATCTCCGATTGCAGTTCTTTTGAAGTGGTGGAATGTTCCTTTGTTTCCGTGATATTCACCTTTTACTTCCAATTCACCATAAACATCTTTTAGTTCATCTTTTGACATCTTTAATATTTCAGATCTAAATGGTTCTTTTTTGGACTCATTAATCACTCGTTTAACAATACGAGCAAGATCTGATTCAGTAAGTCTTATAATTTTTTTCATAATAATCTTTTAGTATAAATATACTAATAAAAGTATTTGTACCCTCAGCAGGACTCGAACCTGCAAAACCGAGTTTCTAAGACTCGTGTGTATACCAATTCCACCATGAGGGCATTTTGTTGAGCTCAGGGAGGGATTTGAACCCCCGTACTCGGTTTTGCAGACCGGCGCCTAACCCCTCGGCCACCTGAGCTTATATTAACGGCAGTGGTGATCTGCCGCTCTTGTCGCAATTTGATTATGAGGTTTAATGTTTGTCTTATACCCCAAGGACATTGCCCAACCTGTTGCTGGCTGAACTAACTTTGAACTGAAATGTTTATCATCCCCGTTGTAATCCAAATCTATCTCAACCTTTACGTTAACTTTTTTTGTTAACCATTCCGCCACCTCAATTGAGTAATCAGCCTCATTCCACAATCTTGTCCATTTATCTTTAATCTTTTTTATCTTTTGTTTGTGGTATATATAATGGACCCCACGGTTACCATACCTGTAAGCAATGGCCGTTACATAGACCGTACTTCTTCTATGGTTTTGTGAGTCAGTCCCAATATGTACCTCAACCCAAGGACATTCTTTTAGTATGTCAATTGTATGTTTTACAATGTCAGGAACAGATTCACCAGATATTTTTCTGAATACTCTGTTCATAATTTAATTTTTTATTTAATTTCAAATGCACATCTCATTGGCCTCTTTGTTTTTACCGCATCATCCCAATTACCGATCACAACACCGTCCTTAATTGTAAACGCATGTCCTTTAACCAAGACAAAGAAAGTTCCTTTAGGGTTTTGTTTAACAAATGTACCAACAGTCATTTGTCTTTTTCTAACCTCACCTTTTACTTTAACGTCGTAACACAATGAATTGATCATCATATCATTTTTTCTGTTACCAACAGGATGAACTTTTTTACTATTAACACTTACCCCATTATCACACATTCTTACAAGTTTTGTTGCCGTAAAAAACGTACCTTTTCTTGGTTTTCTATTAAACTCTTCGGCAACATACTTATGTGCGTAATCGTAAGACACCTCAAATGCCGACGCAAACGCCCTAACAACGCAGTCTCCTATTTCACCTTTTGCGGTTACAGACTCACTATAACCCTTAATTGCTCTCCCTGTAGTTTCGTATGGTAAATGTTTCATAATACAAATATAACGGTTTTTTCCATATAAAAAAAATATCGATTATATTTTAAAAGTGGAACCATAGGGAGTCGAACCCTAACCTCTGGATTTTCAGTCCAGCGTGACACACCACACTTACACCATAGTTCCTTATTTTTGCACGACTACCAAGATTCGAACTCGGACCTTCGGTTTTGGAGACCGCGATGCTACCGTTAACACCATAGACGTATAAAAAAGATGATGAACAACTTTATCAGGAATCCCGTCGTATGACTTCACACACCATTAGAGAGAAATATATTCTTAGTGTGTACCCTTGCGAACACCCCTCCGTGTCCATTGTTCTACGCTTCCTATCATCTTTAGTACCTTCGGAGAGACTCAAACTCCCATCTTGTGATCCGTAGTCACAGGTTCTGTTCAGTTGAACTACAAAGGTATAAATAGTTTTGGTCAACCACTCGCATCCCACCACCTTGTTTCATGTGCCTAAGCCTTGTCCGTTGTAAACTATTTGTGTGTATGATGGGGGTCGAACCCATGACCTCTTGAATCACAATCAAGCACTCTGCCAACTGAGCTACATACACCATGTAGTACCGATAAAGGGTATCGAACCCAATGACATCCAGGATATGAGCCCGGACCGAAAACCTTTTCTATCGGCATGTTGAGGAAAGCAGTGGTAACGATCCACAATCGGAGTCTCACCGATCGCAATGCTTAGCAGGCATGCCCCGTCGCCTTCAGGGATTACTTTCCATTTGTGGATGACATATAGAATCTTTCGTCTACTAAGGCAAGACCTCCATTTGGGGTTCCGTTAATTGATTCGTCTTTATAACCCCATACGGAACAATCGGGGTATCCATTTGTGTTCACGACGGGTTACGATCCCATTACCTCCGACGTATCAGATCGGCGCTCTACCAATTGAGCTACGTGAACTTATTGCGGACAAGGAAGGGTACGATCCTACAACCTATCGGTTAACAGCCGATTGCTCTACCAATTGAGCTACTTGTCCTTATTTATTTTTACCACAATATGTGTGGGTTTGTGAATGACAATTAGGGCAAACCATTCTTAAATTATCAAATTTATGGTTGTGTGAATTACCGTCAATATGGTCTAATTGCATTGATATCTCCTTATTATTCCATTCTGTTATACCACAAATATCACATTTATTTTCTTTTAAACCTTCTTTTAGTAACCTTTTTTTTAATTTTAATGTTTGATAGTAGGGGTGTTTACCTTCTATTATCTCATTTGTTGGTATTTTAGGTTTTTCTGGTTTGAAGTTTTTATCTTTCCATGATAAACCTATTTTTTTTGCTCTTCTCCATAAAGATACTGTTGTCATCTTTAATTCGGCAGATGCTTGATGAAGTGTGTCATATTTTTCGTAAGCCAACTTTATTTCTTCATCTGTAATTTTTACTTCTCTCTGTTTCATAATTGTCTTTTATTATAAATATTATAAACAGAGTTAAAATCCACATATATTACATTTATTTTTTGTGGGAGAGGAGGGACTCGAACCCCCAGTCTCAAATGAGAGCGGTTTTACAGACCGCGCGGCTACCAATTACCGGTTACTCTCCCTTATTGTACACTCTACAGGGATCGAACCTGTGACCTGTTGTATGTAAAACAACCGCTACTACCTGCTGAGCTAAGAGTGTGTTATGAAGTTATCATTTTAATGCTTTGAATTGTAGTTGAATACAATCCTTGGTCTAAATAAGGTTTACTATCTTTAAGAAGATTTAAAACCGTATTTGTTGCCTGTTCTTGAGTTTGTCCTTGTTTAACTAAACGTACAATAGCTCTTTCACATTCTTCACCAACTTTAACCATTCCTTTTGGTAGTCCTTTCTTAATTTCTTTTACCGTTTTCATATTACAAAGATAACGGTTTTTTTAATTCTACCAAATTTTTGTGATCCCGGTGAGGCTCGAACTCACGACCCCTCCATTAAAAGTGGAGTGCTCTAAACCAACTGAGCTACGAGATCTTCTGTTTGTCATACTTGTCACTTTCCATAAGACATTAGTTTTTGATTGTTTAGGTTTATTTCGTTTTCTACTCTTTTAAGTTCTTCTGTTAAATTCCCACGGTAGGATGGGTCTTTACTAATTTTGGATAAACTCAAGTAATAATGATTTAAACCTTGAAGTTTTCCTTTAATTGCGATTATTTCGCATTCTTTGTTTGTTACCATATTATTATGTATTTGTCTAAGTGACAGGGATCGAACCTGCGGCCTGATGGTCCCAAACCACCCGCTCTACCAAACTGAGCTACACCTAGTTATATTTAGAGGAAGAGTGAGGTGTCGATCCCCATACATGTTTCAGTACCTACCGTTTTCAAGACGGTGTCACAAGCCGTTGTGATTACCCTTCCATTTATGATCTCCCCCAAGGTCTCGAACCTTGATTCCCTGGCCCAAAACCAGGTGTCCTGCCAATTAGACGAGGGGAGAATTATGAAGCCAATATGTCAAAGAACTTTTTCTTTTTGTTTGAGGTTCCTATCAGGTTCGAACTGATGACTCCGGGTTACAAAGCCGGGATATTACCAAACTATACTAAGGAACCAAATTTTTGGGTATAAAAAAACCCGAACTTTTTGGGTTCGGGTCTTATATTTCTTTTATATTTTTAGTTAATCTTTATCAACTCATAAATGAAAATGCCCTACTATGTGACTTAAGCGTACGATACACGTTAAACGACCACTGAATGCTCGGATTACAAATGTTCATATGTTTATTAGTTGTTTTCATCTTGTTATAAATATAGTGTTATTACTAAAAGTTTAATTTATGTTACAAATATAAGTGTTTTTTTTTATTTGACAAGTGTTTTGGAATAATTTTCTTGTTCTTCCTCTAATCTTTTTAAGAAAATAAGGTATTCTTCAGATTCTATAAACTCATTGTGGATTAATTCTAAAATTTCTTCCATGTTATATTTTTTTAACCTCATATTCGTGACCTGAATCAGAGTTATTTTGGAATATGTTTTTCATTTCTTCCGCCTTATCCCTCTTTTCAAATTCCCAAATTTCACTTTCACTATTTAAAATAATGACAGGAACTCTTTTTTTATTGTCATTCATTTTAACATGTTTTATTATTACGTACATATTTTTTTATTTAAAAATAAGTGATATTATTAATATTGTCAATTTAAAATATTCTCATATTTGGCAAATCAAGTCTTCTATTTGGTTTTGGTGGATGAAATTCTTCGTTAACTTGTCTCTTTGTTTTTTGTTTTATTTGTTCTAGTTCTTTTCTTTTTTCTGTTATTGTTATTTCATTAATTTTTTTTGGTTCTTTTTTCATTAAATCAAATAGAGGATTGTTTGATACGACTTTTTGTTTTTCTTTTATTTGTGTTTCTTCCACTTGTTTAGGCTCTTTATTAAAAATAGTTGTTAAAGTTTTTAAAACGTTTATTTCTTTTTTTTCTTCATAAGTTTTAAAAACCATTTTTTCCACCCCATCAATATCTATAATCGTAAAATCCCTAATATTTAATTTTTTTGGATTTCCGTCTCCCTTTTTTAATCTTGATATTTTTTGATATTGGTAACGCTTAGGTGATCTTAATCCGGTATCTATACGACTTGTTAAACTTTCATTATGTATTCTTCTTTTAAATAAAACAAATGGTGTGTGTAAAATTTTACATTTTTTCTTATATAATCTACCCATAAAATCAGAATCTGCTGCACACATCCAAGGCTCAAACCCGTTCATATTTAAAAACATATCTTTTTTAATAGCAAAAACCCCCTCACCAAAAAGAGGCTTATTTGTTTTTGCAACCCCAACCCCAAAGTCAGTATATTTAGGTTTTATACAATCGTAATTGTTTATATTACTAATAACACCACCAATTAAATCTTTTTCCGCAACATCATCTGAGTCAAAAAATAAAATATTTTTAGAGTTACAAATACTTACTAAACTATTTTTAATTGAGTATGGACCTTCATTATCTCTAAAATAGAAAAAAGTTATTTTTTCATCATAATATTTACCCCTAATATAGTTCAAGGTTTCCTCACACCCATCAATACCAACCAAAATCTCAACATTATGATTTTCTGAAGATCTTAATACAGATTCTAAACATTCGTCAATATAGTTAATGTTTTTGTAAGTAGGTATAATAATAGATAAATCAAAATTGTGTTTAGTTAATAATTTAGTTTTTAACCTCTCAACGTAGTTCATTTTAGACTCATGGTTTCCATGGATAACCATTGATTTTTTAGTGTGATATAGAAATAATTTTTTCTTATTTAATCTATCGGTTATTTGATGACCAACACCTGAACTTAGATTTGGGTTTTTGTCCCATCTAGATAAAGGGATATCATATATTTTATAATCCAAAACTTCAAAAAATTTCTTTTCACATATAAAACATAGGTCATTCCATTGAGTTTGATAGATTTCGCCTAAGTCAACACCTTTTGGATATCCCCAATTAGACCTAAGTACTCTATCGTCAGTTAAAATGTTTAAACATATTTTTTTTCTTGAGTCTATTGATTCATAAACTTTTTTAGTCTCATTAAAAAAGTTATTAACTAACCTAACGTCATCTGGCAAATAAATAAAGTACTCTGATTTAACAGATTTAACAAATTCAAATGTTTTGTTAATAACATTGAAGTATTTCTTTTTACCCATATTTGGGTAAATATCTATTTTTTTAACGTCGTACCCACTAAGGTCATAATCGGCCGTACTACCATCATTAAAAACAGCAACTAATACTTTATAATCTTTTTTTTGATTATTTATATCGTTTAATAAAACTTTTAAAAATTCGGGTCTATTGTATGTTGTTATTAATATACAAAAATCATAAATTTGGTCCATACTATATATTTAAAATATTTTTACATTTATTCAAAAAATAACTATCCTTTTTTCTAAACCTTGACTCAAAAGAGTGGTAAGTATTATTTTCGTAATTTGTACCATAACCAAACCATATGTCATCTTTTAACTTAAAGGTTGGTACGTCAACACTCGTCGGGTATAAATATTTAATTTTAACATTTTTTTCTTTCGCAAAATGTGTAATTTCACCACCACAATCAGATCTTTCTGTTGTTGTAAATGTTGGTCTACCTAATTTTTCATAAGTCTTCATAGTAAAAACCATAAATGATGGAGCAACATAAATAAAAGTATTATGGGGTTCTTTTAATTTTGGGGCCAACTGTGAGTTACCAAATATACCATCATTTTCTTCACACCATTTTATTGCATGGTGTATAATTGTTTTATTTAAAGGAATACAATCAATATCAAATAAAACAATAACCTCGTTTGGGTCATTAATAGTTTTCAGGTAGTCATCAACAGATTGGCCATGACTAACCCAATTTGACACATTTATTTGATTTATATCATATTTAAAATGTTTAAATACTTTTTTTTGATAATCTACTACTATTGGATTTATATTTTCATTATAGAATGTAATAATTTTCATATATATGTGTTTATGTCTTTTATCCAATTTTGTTTTTGAGAGTACTTTGTGTTTTTACCTGGGTTTTGGTTCTTTACAAATGGAGTGTCTTTCCAAAGAATTAATATATCCTTATTCATTGCACCAGCACAATGAGCTAACCCTGTATCATTAGAAATTATTTTTTTTGCGTCTCTAACTAAAGATAATGATCTTCTAATATCACCAATCTCAATCCTATCACATATTTCTTCCATCCAAGGATTTTGTTTAATGTCAGATTCAGATCCGGTAAAAACTATTGGTAATTTAGTTTTTTCTTTTATATAATAAAAAATACTTTCACTAATTTCTTTCTTACCATACCAATGAGGTTTAGGGTCATTATCGTTTAAAGATAATCCTCCCAAACCGTTAAGTAATAGTAAATAATCCGTTTCATTTTTAGGTATTTCATCCACATTATCTACATATGTGTGGTATTTTTCAGACCATGGTTGGTTAATTACAGACTCAAAAACAAACTTATAGTCAGGCACATTCCTATTAACCATAGAGCTTGACATTGTTGGTTCTCTACGTAATTTACCTACGTGATTCATAAAATCACAATCAATAAAACATTCTTTAACATATGGTGTGGTAAAATACACATCTATTTTTTCCCCATGTATTTCCGATAATTTTTTTATAGTTGGGGTTATCATTATAAAATTCCCTAAAGCGTAGGATTTGTTCTGTTCAATTAAAGGTCTTCTCATATTAAAAATTTAGATATTTTTTTTAATAAATACATATTAAAAACAAAATGGGAACCTAAGTTCCCATTTTGCTAGATAATGAACACCTCCCTTTCTTTAGATGGTTTATCCTTACCAATCAGCTACGATTAGTAAGTTTCTTTTAATATCATTTAGATATTTTAATTTTACTACAAACCCTATCATTAAGTGCTATTGCGTAGTCCCCCATGATAGAACTACCCAAAGTGTTTAAAAATGTTATTAGTTCTTTTCTATCTTTTCTCATCTCTTTATTAAACATATTTTTAGTCCCTAATTTTCCTAAATCTTCATAATGTTTTTCACACCAACATTTTTGTATCTGTTTTTTTATCCCAACAAATAAATCATCAGTATAAACATTTTTATTATAAGTTGATCTGTAAACAGATAATATATCTTTACATGTATTAAAATTTAAATTGGTTTTAACGGCATCAAGATATGATTTTATTTCACTAGTAACTTCCTTGTCTCCTCCGTCTTCTAATGGTACTCCTTTTGTATATGTGTATACATCCATCATTAAATTTACTTTACCTACTTTATAAACAGATCTTAATTGACCTCTAAATACGAATTCTCGTATTTGTTTTTCAGTGGGTTTAGTTAATGGATTATATCCATACGCATTTCTTTTTTCGTTTGCTGCGGTATTAATGTTATTTATTAAACCATTAATTTTACCAAATATATCTTGACCTTTTGGGTCTACCTTTTTTTGAAAGAAGTCTTTGTATTTGTCTACATTATATGCGTCTTTGATTGATGTTAACATTTTTATGAATAAACCAAAGTCAGATGAACTACCTTTATTTTCTATTAACTCAACAATTTGTGCGGTAACTCCATCTAATAAATCTATATTTAAATTGTTTGGTGTGTATTTATTTGGTGTTAATGTATCAAGTTGCATCCACCCACTTGTATCTGTAAAACTGTTTAAAATTGTTCTATAAACTTCCATCTCATCCTTTAATGTTTGGACATCAGGATCTACCTCTTGTACAGGGGCAACACAAGCGTCTGTTGCTTTGTCATAAACTAAATTTTGTGCTTTACATTTTTCTATTTTTTGTTGTTCAGTATCTTGTTGGACCACTGGATTTGGTTGTGGGTTAGAATTTTTCCATTCCTCAAACTTTGTCTTTAGTTCCTTCCATGCCTTTCTTAATCCAGGGCCACATTCTTTAGACAAAGCCTCAGTATATGTACAACTAAGAGCCACCCCACTACCATTTACACCACAAGCTCTTGATTGATGTTTAGTTGTATCTGGATTTCCTGACGCATCCACCCATCCTTGACTAACCCATATGTATTTTATAAAATCAGGTTTTTCTGTATCGTTTGGGCAATCACTTGTAACAACTGGTACGGGATCAGGATTAACAACAGGTGCTGCGGACTTTTTCTTACATTTATAATATAAAGTCCCCGCTCTATTAGATTCAGTCCAATAATGATGAGTCGCGGATTCTGATTTATTTGCGTATTCTCTTGTATTAATTGCAACCGCAGGGTTTGATCCACATTCTGAAGGTGCTTCGGTAAGTAAAGTTAATAAACTAAAATTTTTCATAATTATTTAAATCTTACGTAAGTATCAAAAACTGTATCTGTATTTAATGTCGGTTTATTTGCGTTAACCCATTCATCATATAGGAAATATATTGTATATTCTTCATCACTTAAATTTTTATATTTAAAATTTAAAGTGACTTGATCTTTTCCGTCTTTTGAGACTTTTCCTTGATCAATAAATGAAATGTCTTTTTTATCTTCTTCTTTACCGGATACAACCCCACCTAAAGTTTTGTCTTTAATATATTTTGAGATAACAGAATTTATTGCAATTTCTTTTCTTACCGCTTCAACAAACTCTTTAGATATTTTTTCATCTTTTTTAGGTTCAAGTGGTTTTGTTTCTCCTTCCGGTATAAATTTAACTTTTTGAGTTGCTATCCCAAGAGTTCCAGACCTGTCCATATAATATGTACCATTTGCTATACTATATGGGGATATTGTTACTCCACTTATTTCAGTCCTTGGTGTTGAGTTATCAGTTGGGGTTTGATAATATTTTACATAGATCGTATTATCTTCTGGATGTAAAATAAACTTATCAATAGTAATTGCATCCCACCCATGAGTTTCTTTTAAATATTCTCGTAAATCAGCCTCAGAAACATATGCGGTATCATCTATCATATAATCAATAGTTTCCGTTCCGACTTCATATGCCAATCTAAATACAGGCGAAACACCAACAAGTGCACCAAGAAGATCCATTCCAGTTTCCCCTATCAACCTTAAATTTTGTTCTGCGGTTGTTTCACCTGGTTTGGGTCCTTCATTTAATTCGGATAGTTTGTAAATTACTTGTATAGTAAAAATACCTAAATTAATTTTCATCCATCTTTTAAATTTATCACCCATAGTACCCCCCTCACCTGTTATTGGATTTCTACCAAAAAATAAATCAACTAATGTAGTTTTCCACTCACCATCAGTCATAAACATACGATAATCGAGTCTACTATTTTTGCCAAAAATCCAATAGTCGCTTGCTTTTAATGTATCAAAAATTTTTGTCCCTATTTCGTCAAAAAATTCTTGAGTTACTTTTTCGCCTTTTTCTGTTTTTAATTTTTTAAACATCATATCGTAATTGGTAATCGAATCCTGTACCGATCTGTCTAACCCTCCGGACAATTTAATTTTTTGTATAAACTCATTTTCAATATTATTCCAAAGTCTATCAAATTTTTTGGGGTTAAGTTTGTATAAATTTTTAATCAATCTACATTGCTTAGTCTTACAAACCTCATCTAATTTCTCAATAAATTCCTTCTGTAATTTTTGTTTTTCTGTTAAATCTAAAATTGGGTCATTGGTAACGTCTTCTATATCAAAATCAATCTCAACTGGGGGTAATACCTCTTTTTTGATTAACTCAACTTGTTCGTCTGTCATTTGTTGTATAATTTCATCTTCTTCTTTTGCAAGAACCTCAACATAATCTTCAGGATTTAATCTTTCAAAAATCTCTTCTTGTATATCACCTAAATAAGTTTTAACTTCAACCGGAGCAGAATCGATTACATTATCAAGGTCATCCGCCAATATTGCCCACATTTCTGGTTGACCGTCAAACATTGTTGATTTTTTAACCCCACCTTGATTTTCAATAACATTTAAAATTTCTATAAGAGATGCATTTTTTTTA
>Ga0255090_1000164_pt1 | contig 22884 bp, 37 predicted proteins | sample Colum_Yuk_RepA_8_2_FD_188444 | JGI IMG/M metagenome (GOLD analysis project Ga0255090, IMG submission 188444) | Freshwater microbial communities from Columbia River, Oregon, United States - Colum_Yuk_RepA_8d | ecosystem: Environmental > Aquatic > Freshwater > River | place: USA: Oregon...
AAATAATAATCATTGAAATGATCCGGAGCCTTATATGTTGTACACCACGCACTATCTTTACCACCACCTTCACAATCTCTGTATTGAAACTTACTCAATCCCAAATATCTACTAGCTTCATGCGTATGTGGTACAGCAATAAGTAATTTATCAGTATCCATGATAATTTCATAATCATCACGCAATTCACTCTTGCTTTCACTGCCCATTGCATTCAATTCATCAACCTCTTTCTTTAAATCCGCAAATGATTTGAATTGAAATATATCTTTTGTCTTAGCCTTACCGCTTTTTACAAATGCGTCATATTCTTCTATCTTGTTTCTTAATTCATCAATGTCTGTAACAGACTTAGCAATCCATTGTTTTGCCATCCACCCCATATATTTCTTGGTTTGGGATGGATCAATAGTTTGTAATTGTTCAAATTCTTCTGGTGTTAATTTGCCTTGAACAACTAGTTCTTTAGCAACTTTTCTGTTTTCTTGTAAAATTGATGGATAAAAGTCAGTGTATTTCATATTCTTATAAATATGAATCACTATAGTAAAGTTATTAACTATTTGTTAATAGTAAATTGTACCGCCTACATCACATACCGCTTCAATTTGTTTTCTATTAAACTTAACTTTACACTTATGACAAGAAAAATCACCAGTAACTTTTTTAGGAATACCTTCCAATGACTCTAATTCAGGATTATTACTAATATCAAACTCTCCATAAACAACTTCAGGAGCTCCAATTAATGATCTAATTTTATTAAATCTACATCTAAAAACACTATAACCAAGTCCAACCTTCCAAGGTGCGCCTTCCAATGTTATTAAATTATTGTTACTGCAAAGAAAATTTCCGTGAATAATTCTAGGAGCACCTTTTAAGGATGTTAACAAATTACCACTACATCCATAAGCACCTCCTACTTCTATAGGTCCACCCTCTAGTGTTGATAACTTGTTACGACTGCAATCAAATTCTCCTCCTACTTGTTGTGGACATCCTTCTAATGATGTTAATTGATTATGATAACAATCAAAGTCACTACCAACAACTTTAGGCGCACCAATCAATGATGTTAACTTATTTTTAAATACTTCAAACTTGCCTCCAACACTAATAGGACAATTATTTAATGAACTTAATTTATTGTTACATAAATAAAGATAACCATTAACAGTAACACCATTTAATATGTCAGGTATATCTTTTAAATAAAGACTTTCTAAACTTACATCACCTTCTATTGATTTAGCCATATATCATTATAAATATATGACCGTCAAATCTTATTAATATATAAATTAACCAACCGCCAATTCACGAATATCCTTCTTCTTACCATATCCGTGAATTCCCTGCTTCTTCAACACACTCAAAGCCTTAGAAGCCTCACTGCCTTTAGGCTGCACACCATGCAAAAGCAGAGCAAACGACTTATCTTGCATAAAAGCACTGGTATCATCATGATCAATAACCATATCACCAGCCTGTTCAACAGTGTATACCACTTTAACACTCTTCAAATTATACTGTTCAATCAAACTATCCTGTTTACCACCGTAACTAGCATTCAACTTAAAGTTACTAGGAATGTTACCAAGCTGGTTAACCCAATAACCAATGCTCTTGGTATAAGCATAAAAGATAATATCAGTACGCTTTTTAGCCACTTCCATCCAAGCATTGAAATAAGCTTGACTAAAGAAATCACCGGCAACATGAACACGAATAACAGTAGCTTTCTTGGGAATACTATTAAGAATCAATTCAACCAAGGTATTATTCTTGATAGCATTCAGAATCTTTTCAAAGTTATCCCACCGGCTTTTACGCACCGCAGGAAACAAAGCTTCTTGAGAAGCACTAAAGCACCTAAATTGGGTATCAGGTCCATCCGTCAACTTGCCGGTCAAACGGTCAACCTTGGCCAAACAATCCTTGGCGAAGGGACAGGTGTAACCAGAAACGATGGAAAAAGTGAAAATCTTCTTACCAAGCTTGGCGTTGCCCTTCTGGAAGGAAAGCAGTTCATTAACCATGCAAAGACTTTACACCACGGAACCGCAGCCGTCAAAACTTTTTTTAACTTTTTTTCAGGCGGGGTAATTTTTTGGGTAAAGCTAACACTTCACCTTTAACATCACACACTGCTCTAACTTGTTCTTCTGTAAAATTACCAGGATTGTCATTACAAACAAAAATTCCACCAACATATTTAGGAACACCAGCTAATGATGTTAATTTATTATAACCACAATAAAAGTCACCACCAACAGTTTCAGGCGCACCTTCTAGTGATGTTAACAAATTGTAACTACAATAAAAGTCTTCACCAACAGTCTTAGGAGCACCAACCAATGAGGTTAATTCATTGCCACTAGAATAAAAATCACCATCAACACTCTTAGGGGCATTTTCTAATGAAGTTAAATTATTAACAGAACAATTAAAAGATCCACCAACATTAACATTTTTTAATATGTCTGGTAATTTATTTAAGCTCATTTGTCTTAAATTTAAATAACCTTTGCTACCATTACGGATATAAAGATTAATCAAACGCTCAACTCTATCTTCCATTCTTCTAGGAACAAAAATATTTGGCGGTTTACCTTCTGTTAATAAATCTTTAAGTTTAATCATAAAAATATATATCCTTTAACATCACATACTGCTCTAACTTGAGCTTCTGTAAATTTAACTGAATTAAATCTACACATAAAATTTTCACCAACAAACTTAGGAGCACCTTCTAGTGATTTTAAGAAATTACTACTACAACCAAAAACTCCACTAACAGTTTTAGGACAATTTTCTAATGATGTTAAATTATTATTACCACAATAAAAATCACCATCAACAGTTATATCTTTTAACATTTCAGGTAATACAGTTAAATTTAAATCTTGTAAATTTAAATTGCCTTTATTACCATTACGAATATAAGTCTTAATCAAACGCTCAACTCTATTCTCCATTCTTCTAGGAATAAAGATATTTGGTGCGGTATTCTCTAATAATATTTCTTTAAGCTTAATCATATAAATACAGTTGACCAAACATTACATACAGCTCTTACTTGTTTTTCTGTAAATTTAACTGGATTCTCACTACACCAAAATTCATAAGCATCATTAGGCGCACCTTCTAGTGATGTTAATAGATTATCATTACAAGCAAAATATCCAGGAATAGTACGAGGAGCACCTTCTAGTGATGTTAATTTATTAGAACCACAATAAAAACCATCACCAACCTTCTTAGGAGCATCTTTTAGTGATGTTAATAGATTATTAGTACAACTAAAACTTTTACCAACTTTCTTAGGCGCACCTTCCAATGAAGTTAACTTATTGTTATTACAACCAAAAGTTCCTTTAATAATCTCAGGCGCACCTTTTAATGATGTTAAATAATTATTACTACAACCAAAATTTCCACCAACACTACTAGGCGTAAATTCCAGTGATGTTAATTTATTGTCACTACAAATAAAACCATCACCAACACTCTCAGGCGCACCTTTTAATGATGTTAACACATTTTCTTTACAATTAAAAGTTCCAGTAACAATCTTAGGACAGTTTTCTAATGTAGTTAAATTATTACTACTACAATCAAAAAATCCGTTAACAGTTATATCCTTTAATATAGCGGGTAATACAGTCAAATTTTTATTTTGTAAATTTAAACCGCCTTTACTTCCATTACGAATATAAACACTAATCATCCGCTCAAGTCTGTCATCCATTCTTCTTGGAATAAAGATATCTGGTGCGGTTGATTCTAATAATATGTCTTTTAACTTAATCACAGTATATTATAAATATACAAACTAATTTAAAACATCCACGCAATACACAGATTTACCATTTACTGTAGTTACATGCACATAACAATTATAAATATCATTACCATAACTGCTCAATCCCTTAGCCATTAAAGAAAAATAATAATAAACATCATTTCCATATAAATTACTTCCTACAGGAAACACCTTGAACTTTCTATGCCACGGATCATTATCTCTAACTGTTACAAGACTATCATATAAATGACTATTGGTAGTTATTACATATCCAGGCTCATATAAACCTACCCGCAAATAAAAACTACGGGGATATCCCTTAATAAAACCATAACTCTTATTATCAACTCCCAATGATGCCAAATACTCACCCAATGTCATATTATCCATATACCGCCACATACCATTTGTAACTGGATACCGTTCGTTGATCTCTTTACCAATCATAACAACTTGAATTTAATTATTTACAATGTAACTCACTGTGACTCTGGACCATGGTTTATTGTTAACCGTCTTATAGTTGAGTTTGTTGAGATGGTCGGCTACATCAGTGATTGTCATGCCACTTGCCAACAAACTGAGTATTAATGGCTTTATGTTACGTCTGAATTGTTCTCCTTTAATCTGTCTGGCATTTAACCCCTGTGTGGAAATTTTTTGAATGTTAGGATTTCCCAGTTTCACACCATCCATTTTTGCTTTAGACAATCCTCGTTTTGTTAATTCAGATATTGATATGTTTCTTGGTTTGATACCATGCACTTTATCGTGACAAACTTGACATAAAGGAACAGTTCTTATTCCACCCACGCTTTGTGGCACCACATGATGTTGAACTATATTATTCTCATGGTCACATTCAAAACACTTCATACTCAGTTTTACTTTATCACACAAAAATCAATGTGTCAAAATAAAATGGTCAGACTTTGTAGTTGTTTTGGATGTTTTCAACTTCGGATCTTAGAATTGACATCACTATAGAGTCAACGTAGTTTCCATTCTTAAATACTTCTTGACGTTTGATACCTTCGGTGAAGAATCCTAGTTTCAAATATAGGTTGTAAGCTCTGTGGTTGGTTCCTAACATTTCCAATGAAACCTTATGCAGATCATATGTCTCAATCAAATAAGGTATGAACTTACAGTATGATTCATATGCCAATCCTTTACCACGAAAGTTTTTGTGTATGTCCATTCCAATGCAGATGTTACGATTAGACTTGGAATAGTTGGACAACCTAAAGTATCCTATTTTATCTTGATCGTTGAACACTATGTAGTATGGAATTTCAAGACTATAGAACCATCTTTGTGTTTGTTCAAGTGAATATTGTGTAGAGTTATGTAAATACTCCTCGACACATTCGTTTCTAACTTCACTCAGAAACGAACAATCGTTGAACTCAATTGGCCGAAACGTAATCATTACTCTTTCTTGAAAAACTCTTTTATCTTGTCACAGATAAACAACACATCATTTTCCTTGACCTTGGTATTGAGTGGCAAATAAAGATATCTAGGTTCAATATTGTTCATCTTTGGTAGATCCAATCTCTTACCACCAAATATGTGATAGATATCGTTTCTCAAATGAACCAAGTTGTTGTCGATTCCGTGAGAAGTGAGATACTCTGCGAGATCATCTCTTCTGTCTGTCAATATTCCCATCAACCAATATGTGCCACCACAAATTGGTTTGCAATCTTTTGGCAGATACTTGACATAAAGATCAGCCAATGTCTTTCTGTGTTTGATGATTTGATCAAGATCCTCAATAGCAGCCAAACCAAAGCAAGCATCAATGTCGGTTGGTTGAAACTTGAATCCAGCTTCAAACACATCGAATGTCATTTCACGACGTTGCCATGCTTGGTAGTTTTTCTTTTCCTTGAGGTCACGGTCAATACCAAACCATCTTAGTAGTCTTGCACGTTTGTAAGACTCTTCATTGTTCAATACAAGCATACCACCATCGCATGTAGTAAAGTGTTTGATTGCCTGAAATGAATAACAGATATAATCTCCTTCACAATGATCAAAGTGTTGAGCCGCATCTACGATCAAAGGAATGTTGTGTTGTTTACAAACTTCGTTCAAAAGCGCATTGAATGGAATACCGCCAAGGTGAACACCAACAACTGCCTTGGTCTTTGATGTGATCTTACGTTCAACATCTTCTGGATCGATATTGAGATTGTCATCCACATCGGCGAACACAATGTTTATACCCTTACGTTTCAATCCCATTTGACCAGCGGTGCAATCCAATATTGGAACGATTACTTCATCACCCTCTTTGAGTCCGATCATATGATATGCCAATTCCAATGCTGAGGTTCCAGAATTAAGCATCAATGGGTATTTGTAACCAAAGACTTCGCCAAAACGTTGTTCAAACTTGTTTACTTTTGGACCTTGACCAAGCCATCTTCCGTCGAGGGAGTCACTGATTTGTGCTAGAATCTTTTCTTTGGGTATATAAGGATAAAACAATGGTATCATATCTTACAATATATATTAACTATATGATTCTTTCAATCAACTTTGAACAATCATATTTTTGTAAATTGAACATTTTACTGTTGGTTTGAAGTCTTTTAGTTGTTCCATAATATCATCACGTTGTTTGTCGGTATAATATGTCCAGTCTTTGATTTGTTCCCAAGTTCTACCACAACCAGCACACATTTTGTTATCGACCAACACACATATTCTTTTACAAGGAGTTTTCATCGGTCAATAAATAGACAAAATTATAAAAAACCCTACAACTTTTACATCGTGGGGTTTTGTCATATATTCTTATTGATATTATTAATAGGTGCTCAACGAGTTATCTGACGGTTGAGACAAACTATTATAAGCATAATCGTCAAAGTTAGGATTAGTGTCAACCCACTTCATTGAACTGAATGTCTTATTGAAATTGACCAACAACTTTTCTCGTTCCAACTGTTTCAACTTCACTGTCAATTGAGTGCGAATATTAAAGTAGTTTGGATCATACGCCAAGTTGGTGGATTCCGAAGGATCGTTGTTCAAATCATACAGTTCAAACTGAGCCTCATAAGCACCCAATGCATCAAAGTAATAAGTAAACTTATAATCCTTGGTTCGTATGGTTCTCATTCTGTTGCAAGTCTTTACAGACGATGGCAACGTAGATGATCCAGACTTTGTATCGTCAAACGTAAACAAAATTTCATCTTGCACAGACTTGCCTTCCTCAACAATTGGAAGAAGACTGGTTCCTCTACAATCTGACGGAGGTGCAATATTCAATAGATCACAGACAGTAGGAACAATATCAATCAACGTAGACAATTCCTCGGATGACTTGTTGCCACTCTCAACATCAAACAACACTGGATTTGAAATAACCAATGGAACACGAATAGCTTCCTCATAAGCAACAAATGCCTTTTGACGCATACCACCATGAGACAATCCCATTTCACCATGATCCGAGGTTCTGATAATCAATGCACTGTCTGCGAGTTTTTGACCGTTGAACTCTTTGTATAGTTCATCGACAACTGTTCCAATCTGAGCATCAATCTGTCTCAATAGATAACCATAGAAGTTAATGTAGTTCAACTTCATGTCATCGTCTTTCAATACACCCAATAGACCGTCAGCAGCAATATTGGTTTGGAATTGAGCAACTGGCTTTTTGTTCAACAATAGATTTTCGTTGACTGTATCTGGTAAGGCAATACCACGTTGGGTATATTGTAGTGGTAAATAACCATACTGAACTGAATTTGGATACCCCAACACATCGTGAGGATTGACAAGACTGAGAACCAAACAATATGGTTGATAGTCTCCCTTTGAACGACGATCTTTGACTTCCTTTAGATACTCAAGTGCTTGACGTATATACATTTGATCGTGATTGGCGAAACCACCACCAAAGTTTTCTGGTTTAGCATCTTCACCAGCATCGGGTCCAACCCAACCCTTGAAACCAAACAGTGCAATATCTTCTGCTGTTACATCACCGTATGGATCGCCACTGTTGTTACCCTTACTGATATGCCACTTGCCTCTGTATTGACAATCGTAACCCAGTGGTTCAAGTAAGCGGGCAATATTTGGTGTTTGTGGATTGAGAGTTTGTTCAACACTAGAGAATGGACCACCAGTTGTAAGGGTTTCGGTGACCTTGTGTTGTGCTGGATATGTTCCAGTCAACAACGTAGATCGACTTGGTGAACACATACAAGTATTACAAAAGGCTCTATCGAAACTAAATCCATTTACTTTGAGAAATGATAGTGTCTTGAGATTCTCACGTTCCCAGTTGTCTGGAAAGTTTTGGGTTGCTCTTTCTTGATCGGTAATGATAAAGATAAGATCAGGCTTTTTATCTTGGTTCTTGAGGCTATCTAGGAATGTTTTCTTATTCATAACATATATACATACCAAGCAAAAAACCCCGCCAATTTATTATAATCGGCGGGGTCTTGTTACAAAGAAGTATTGTCAGTTCTTTCTGAACAAGTCTTTGATACTGACTCCGTGCTTATTTTCTTTGAATGACCAAATAGAAGGTTTCTTCTTCAAATAAAGATCTTGATTAACATATAGCTCTTTTACACAATTATCTGTCTTGACAATAACAACTTTGTGTTTACCATCATCATCCAACTGATTTTTGAATGTAACCAAATGACCATCTGACCAAGCCATTTGTTGTTTACATACAATACAAGTTCTGCCAGACTTTTTCTTAGCAAAAATAGCTGCGTTAACATTCGTTGCGGTAATAACCATCAACCCAATAATTAAATATAGTTTATTCATATACCTAAACTAGTATAACACACCACGTATTAATGGTCAACTCCCAAATAATAAAGAACACGTTGTAAAACATATTGACGCGTATCAAACCATTTTGTATTTCCCATTTGATACTCTGGTATTTTACTCAAATCAATTTTATCCACATATATTCCAAATGAGGCCAAGTAAGCATCTTCACAATTTGCATGTTGTTCATAGTGATTTGGCATAGGTATCATCAACAATGGTTTCATTTGATATATAGCCTCCGCACTTGTTTCAAATCCACCACTACAAATTACTGCCTTACACACTTTCATTTTTTCTTGAAATAGTTTACCGTCTAAATTGTATAACTTTACATTTGGTAGTTCTGGATGTTGTTTGGTTAGTTTTGTAAAACATTCAATTTTTATATCTGGATATTTTTTAGCTTCACTAAACAACTGGTGTAACATATCTTCATTCATTAGATACACCAACACAAAGTCTTCTTGTTTATCAGATACACCATAACTTTCACTTCTCAAGATAGGAGGACTTACTATCATGTCATCATCGTTGAATTCATAATAACTTAATGCTACGATCTTGGCTCGTATGCTTGTGATTTTGTTAATAATACCCAAAAATAACTTTTGAACTGGATAACCAGATACATTTGGATATATTGAAGACTCCATTGCATATTGATGTCCAAAGCTTACATACTTTATGTTTCTGAAGAATAACGAGGTTAGACCTACCAATGGTTCATAGTAGTTAAATATAGCATCAGGCTTTTCTTTTCGTATGACATTACAGATTTTAATGAATGACAAAATCAATCGTGGAAATTCTAATGTATTCTTTAATATAGTTTTCCATATAACTACTCTACCCACATTATCAAATACAAAATCAAAACCTTCATATGTTACTACATCAAATTCATCTGTAAAATACTTGCTTAAACCTCTTTTTTTAGATGCAGCAAATGCTTTACTAACTTCATATCCATTTTGGTTTAGATATTGTTTGATTGCGATTGCTTGTGTAATATGACCATTACCCTCAGTTTGAACTCCAAATAGTATTTTCATATTTCAATAGTTGAATATCTCCATCGGTTGTTTCTATTATGAAAGTATTGCTTTCTACCCAATCTCCTGTGTTGTAGTATTTGACACCTTCAATTGTGGTGATTTCTGGTTTATGTATATGACCGCACAAAATACTATCATATCCACTATTTCTGCAATAGTTCACAACAGTGGTTTCATAGTTGCTTATATATTTAACAGCTTCTTTTGCTTTTTGTTTGAGGAAATTACTGAAGCTGAATTTGAATATTCTGAACAATTTGTTTACCACCAAACTGTAATCATATATAATTGCGCCAACGTGTTGTATCCATTTGTTTTTAGTTACCAGCCCATCAAATTGATCACCATGAATGATCAGTATTTTTTCATTGTTTAAAGTTGTATGACACGTTTCTCTGACAACATGTATGTTATCACCAAAATTAAATCCATTGAATGTTTCAACAAAATCATCGTGGTTTCCCCAAATGTAATATACTTGGGTTCCTTTTCTACTCATACGCAATATTTTCTGTAATATTGTATTGTAATTACTATTCCACTTAAACTTTCTGCTTAACAACCAACCATCAATAAAATCACCAACAATATACAAATATTCACACTCCACCTCACTCAATAACTTTAACAATTTTTCATGATTACAATGATCACTGCCCAAATGACAATCCGATATGAATAGGGATCTTACTTTCATTCGTATAAATAGTAAAATGAATGTTACGCCTATGAAACAAAAAACCCACTAAATTAATAGTGGGGTTAATATAAAAACTATATTTTTAAACTAATACAGCGTCATATAACTGGGTTGAATTAGCAGCTTTTATTCGAAGATGAACTTTGCCATCACTTGATGTCATTACATCAATTACTTCAGCACCTCTTAAACCAGCTGGTTCAGTTCCTTCTGTAGTTACTTCACTCAATGCTAATTGTGGTAGTCCCAATTGATTTGCTAATGCTTCAACTTTAGATTGGTTACCTTTACGAACTTTTAGTTCAGCTAGTTCATCAACCATATTAAAGTATTCTTGTCCTTTGGAACTAATAATTTGCTTTTTGATATTACGTTTTTCATCTTCCAAAGCTGGAGTGTCACCGTCGTAGCTTAAAGCTACACTCTTAAGAGTTTCTATAATTTCAATGTATCGTTCAATCATAGATACAATGTCACCAGTGTCCTCGTTCAATTTTTTACGTAGAAGACCCAAGTGTTTTTGAAATGTTTCGTTAAGTTTATTACTCATATAATATAAATATATAGAAAAATAAAAACCCCACTAAATTAATAGCGGGGTTAGTGTTAGTTTTTTAAATAATTACTTTTTACAAATAAACGATGCATATACATTTTCTGCACGTTGCAACGCATCGTGTAATGGAATATCACCGCCATATTCAAGTGATTTACCGCTTTTTTCAGCATTGTATTGAGCTACCTCTCTTTTGTGATGCCATTCATCTCGGGTGAGATTGATCATTTCTTTTAGAATTTCCCAACGCAATTCGTAGGGAGTTTTATTATTATCTGCCATATTTTTCCTTTGTGTTTGTGTGTTATGATAGCCACTATTGACTATCACACATATATATACAAGAAAAAACCCTACCAATTTATTATAATTAGTAGGGTATTGTTTTAGTTTTTCAATACTTGAAATAGTAACTTCTTATATTCTTCCTTGCCCAATGACTTACCATCAAGCAACTTGAACAAAAATGAAGCTCTATTAGTATTACCATAAGCTGAAATTACTTGTTCAGCCTGTAACTTACGAGTAGGTAGAGTCTTGAGTCGGTTATTCACAAACTCATTCATACCACTCACAATCATATCCACTTCCTTCTTAGCATCACAAATACGGCTAATCATACCACGGCACTGTTCAGCCAATTCGTAATCAAAAGTGGTAAAGATATAGTTATAGAAAGTCTGATAGTCAGGCATACCTTGTTCTAGCCAGACATCTATAATTTTTTCTATATTGCTTAGCTCGCTCTTCATATGATGTAGAGCAAGATACCAAGCACCCTTTACCTTGTGAAGCATTTGGTCATTCTTTGAATAAACAACCACACCTTCCTTACCTCTCCATTGGTCAACATCCTTTAACAGATCTTCAACACTGGAAAAAGTATAAGTAGGAGGACGATCAAATCCATACTTCTTAGCCATAGCGTCCAACATATCTTGTTGTGCAAGTGAATAGTTGATGTGGTTAATAAATCCAATCAATCTCCAAGAAGGTTCATCACCGTAGTTCAAAACAATCTTGTTGATAGGAGACAACCATTCAAAAAGCACTGAATAATCCCAAGTATCATTGTTATCAGCCAACTTGGATAAAATAGTGTTCTTGAAAATTTCCAGTTCGTGACCATTAGCCAGAGTAGAAGCATCAACAGTTCCACGGGTGCGCAGAATATATTGACCATTATACTTACTAACAATCAACAATGAACCATCAAGCTTTTCAACAACGGTGCAATGTTTCAATGAATTAGGAACAGGAAAGTGATCAGGATTCTCTCCCCAGTTAGTAAACTTAGGAAAACCTGCACTGATAACTTCACCGGCATAATTCACAACCACACTACGCATGTGCTTGTTGTCTTGATGCCACTTGGTGCCGATATGTTGAGGTTGAATCAAATAAACAATTTCACCATTAAGTGAATGTTCATGCACCATAAATTGGGTGAGGTCAACCTTTTGAATGTCAATCTTCATATGTTCAATTTACCGCAGATTTTAAAGAAAGTCAAGGATCATCTTCAACATTTACGCCACATTCTTTGCAACTATCAAATAGTAGAAACAAAGGCAGTTTATCTTCCATTTGTTCTTTGCTTCCAAAGTGTTCTGTAAGAACTTCATCTGCTTTGATATGATCTTCCCAACCCTTCCATTTTCCATCACCGGGAGTGCCACCCAACTCTAAATAATTACACCAAGGAAATTCTACACCATTGATGTTCTTACAATCATAATAAGGACATTGTTTTGTCTTACCACGATAGTTGTTACTTTCACTGGGAACTTCAATCCAAGTATAACAATAATCTCCTTTGGGAATTATGGATGTATCCTTAAGACTCATTCTATCCAATTTGTAATGCATCAACCGCAGTGGTCTTTAACTGTGATACTGTCATAAAAATAATGCCTGTATGCTTTTTAGTTTACGGTTTAATTCATTCTTCTCCAAGTTTAGATCGTCACGCTCTTGAGCCAACTTTAGATTAACATCAGTCAATTGGTTGTTGAGAGATCTAAGTTTATCTATTTCTTGATATAGTCTAGCATTTTCCTCATGCAGACTTTTGATATTATCTATCAAATCATTTACTGTGGATTCTTGTATCATATTACTTGCCCTCTGGAATATTAAACCAATGCTTCAAATAACGATGATACACTTCCTTACCACCAATAATAGCCAACACACCAGTCAAATAAAGTGGCCAAATAATAAAGAATGCCCACAAATTAATAGCAACCATATCATTATCAATATATTCACCATCAATAAAGTTGGCAATATATCGGCCATTATACTTTCCTTTTACAACCCACTTGTATTTCTGGTTCAACTTTAGTGCTACACCAAAAATACTTGCGGGAATAGCAAAATATACTAATGCCCAAAACAAAAGTTTGAAGATATTCCCAAAAGCAGCCACCGTTGTTAATACAATTCCAATAATAACAATAACAATCAACAACTCAACCAATGTAAACGCTTTATTAGTCTTCATATATATTTTTAACTCCAGTCACCAATCAAACGAATTCCCTTGACAATAGTTGAATCTTTCTTTTTGGGTTCCTCTCCCTTTTCTAATATTTCGTGTTTGCCATAATACCACTCAGTATTGACATTCAATTCAACATCACACAATTCATACTTATCCACTTCATCAACACCACCTTCATAACCAGCAACCACAACCATCAATTCAGAATCCATTTGTGACAATAGTTCAATCAATTCTTTAACTTTCATAACAATAGATTACCACGCAAATTTGCCCAAGTCAACCTTTTTTTACCTGAAAAGTGTCAAGTGTCTTGTAGTAGGTCCGTAGTTCAGCATCAAAAAACAACCACATAATAAATCTACGAAAATAACTTTGTTTACGATAAACGCTTACTTCAATATCATTATCTGGAAAATACCACGCAAATCTTTCTATAATTTGATACTTCATATAGTCTTAGCAAATGATTCTACACTCTTCACCAAATCATCTCCGTTAAATTCAATTTCATTATGCATCATACCATAAAATTTAGCTTTGTCAATCCATTTTACCGCACCTTTGTCAATGATGCCAACATTACCATATTTGTCCGTCACAACAAAACCTGTAACAACACTACCATCTCTTTCCATAATTTCCGCAGTTTTTTCTGCGGTCAAATTTTTGCCAAATTGTCCCATTACAGACATTAAATCAAATTTTTTACTCATATCAATCTTCTCCATCTTTTCTACTTCAGTATCAGTAAAAAAACAAATCTCTCCCTTAACATTATAAAAAAATTCAAATTCAACACCTTTTATTTCACGCCGAGTTCCACTATATGTCAAGTGTTCCTTGTTGCCAATAATATTGGTATGTATAAATTTATCTCCTTCTTTCATATCATTCACTTTACCACGGAGTTTAAAACAAGTCAACCTTTTTTTACGAAATCACACTTGTCAGCGTCATTCATACGAGCGCTGATACCATCACACAAATGCAACAGCCACGCAGCTTTAGTCTTTGGCATCACTGGACTTCCCCACTCACGATGTCCGTGATGTGACAAAATGTTGTGGGTAACACTATCAGCATATTTACCATACTTGAAATTATGAAATGCACACGCATGATTCCAAGTAATTGCACTACGACTGATATGATGAATAGTTCGTTTGTGTTCAGTTCCTTGCCATTTTGTATATTCTTCATTAAGTGGTTCATAATCCCACATTTTGCCACAATCATGAAATAATGCACTCAAATACAATTCAGTTCGGTCAACATCTAATTTTAATAAAATATAATTAGAAATACACAATTCAACTACTTCATATGTATGTTGTATCAAACCACCTTTGCCATAGTGATGTTGATGTTCTTTGCTACTACCACTCCACAATTCAAATCGTGGATCTGCAATTACCACAGAAGCAATATCATATACACCCAAATTGTTTGCTCGGTCAATCAAATGTTGTTTATAATGAATCATAATCTTACTTTACCACAGAGTTTATAGAAAGTCAATCATTTTTACGATGTATAATGACTTCAAAAATCAACCAAGCCAAACTTACCCCATAACTTTTGCCAACAACATATAATGAACAACATGGCAATACCTCTACCAACTTTAATCCGGTATCTACATCATGCGTCCGTGTCAATACAATTGTCCAATTCTTATAATTAATCATACATATTTCTTTTTATACAATACTAACAATATCGGATTACTTTCCACCGTGGTATGATACATTTTTGTTTTATATACATCGTCAGCAATAGACATATTAACTTTAAACTCTCTAAGCCACGGGTCAAACATTATTCCTGTGCCAATGTCTTTTTCATAAGCATAATAATATCCATCATAGTCATTTAGCAATTTATGATGTGAGTATTTCCACTTAGTATTTAAAATAGGATACTTAACATCTATCTCTCTACCGCTCATAAAATGAGCTTCAAAACATCCTTTCCATAAGTTGGTTTGACTTACACACGGAATATTTATTGCAGCGGTAATATTCATAAAAACTTATTCAGTTTTCTTTTCAATCTTCTCCGTCAACTCTCTAATCATATCAATAGCACCAATAAGCGTTATATCAGTGCCACTTAATATATCAGCTCCAACTATTTCAATTCCACGCCGTTGCGCTTCTAACGCATATTCACGCCACGGCCCATTTGGTAAATCTTTAATCTTAATAGCCCTCATAAAAATTTATAACTATATACACTATTTTGTGTTTTAAAATACTTATCACCAACCTCAGTCACTCTGGATGTAGTAAACACACCACGCACCTCTACACCATTACGCTTGGTTCTATCAATAAACACATTCTTACCCACTTCAATTTCATATAGTAGATAACCCTCCAAATTGTATTCAATCGGAATGCTACTATAGTTATCATTAGGTTTACCCATAATATGTTCATCCATACTTCTAGCGGGTAACCCTCCCGTCACTTCTGCCAACTTCTCAATGTAAATTTTCTTCAACGGATCAAAAGTCTTTTCAATAGTCATAGAATTGTAACGTTTTCAAATCCAACAATCCAACCATCTTGCTTGGTAGCATCCTCACTAACAGTTACTTGATAAGTTTCTGGTCTAATTCCAGTAATATAGTGATTCTCATACTTACGAAGATTCTGTTTCGCATTAACCATCTTGCCAATCACATCATCTGGAATGGTCAAGAAGTTTTCCTTAACCCACTGTTCAAACATTTCTCTTTCAAGCGAACTCTTCACAAAAAGAGCATCATCCAGAATATCTACCAGTTCAGTGTTTGGTTCAACATATTTGTAATCATGCAAATATTCAGCAAGTTGATAACCATCCAAATCATAGTGACCAAGACACTCAATAATGTCATCTTCATAAGTCGAACGAGGTTCATCAGCACCCTCATCTTCATTCCATCGTTGGTAATTATCAACCAATCGTTTGAACTGTTTATTCTCACGATTGATGTTTTTAAAATCAAGCTTAGGACGCTTTACAGCATCTTTTAGATTCATGTAGATTTGTTCACTCATAACTTTATTAGATTACCACACAGTTTAAAACAAGTCAAGACACTTTTGTCAGTATGTAGTCAGGTATTTCAAGTCCACGAAACCAAAAAAAGTCTTCATCAAAACTATAATAAAAACTCATGCCCGTCGCATGGTTCTCTGCTTTAATTACCTTTCTATTTTTGATAGTAATAGGAGTTCCTCTAAACTCCATATTTGGATATTTGTTCCTAATTTCCTCGGGAACGTGTATATTCATAATCTGGGTTTGTTCTTGACTTTCCACTTATCGTAATGACCTGGGAAGTTACGTTCGATATTTGCTTCGATCAAATCAGAGGCTTTAGAGTCCAAGATTTCTGATCCACAAGTGTCACACCGTTGAATAACCACATCTCTGGTTACGCAACTTCGTCCACCACTCAATTGTGAGAAATAATTGACTGATACATCTTTATATGTTCCAGTATCACACTCGAAACACTTTGGCGAACTGATATTACTGGTCATCGTTCTTGGTTCCATTTATCTTATTGATCCACTTTTCTGGTAAAACGATCCAAAGCACCAAGAATGCCACCGCAAATACCGAAGGCGGAACATTCTTGTTTAACTTTGTTGTGCAAATGTAACTCAAAAACAATGAAACTATTGTTGATGCTACAAATATAATAAACATTCTCATAGTGATATAATTACGGGTTAGAATAATGAAGCAAGTGATGGTGATGAGGGTGTAGTTGAAGTTGTATTATTTTTTGACAGAGCTTCATAGTCATCTGACTTGGCAACCTTAGCAGATGGAAAATGTTCTTCCATAATATCCTTTGGTTCCTTTTTGATAGACCTAAAGCTCATTGCCAAATTCATAACATCCGCGTCACTGATATTGTATCCTTGTCGCATATACTTGACAAGACGTTTCAGTGTTACACTCGGATAATTGATTTTCTTCAAATTCATCGTTTTGTTTTTGATAGAATTGACGGTGCTTTCATACGAATGAACGTTTTGTCCATCATATGCCCACATACACACATCAAAATCAAACGAACTAAACAACTCAACGATATTGTTGAAGTAAATAAACGTCACACACTGAATCTTCCATTCACGTTCCATGTAGTTTATGGTCAACGTGTTGTGCCATTGATTTACAAACATCCCCGTGACTTGATAGTCGCTTGACTTACGCTCTTCGGCTAATCCCTTGTAAGATTTAGCAGAAAGATCAAAAATATACTTGTCACACTGTTCTTTGTTCTGGAAAAACACATCAATGTCAGAGTCCAGGGGTTGCCCCGTATAGGTTCTCAACAAAGACCCCCCCGCAACCCAAGGTCCATTCTCTGAACACTTGGGAAGAATTTCTAATGCATACTCAAGCGGAGTGACGCACTTTTGGTGTTTTACAAAATCGGCGAATGTCTGTTTGACAATGTTCATGGCTCGTAACGGCAGATATACAACTCTATTGGATTTGATTCAAAAATATCCTCTATGATGGCACTGACCACCCGCCAACTACCACCACCTAGGGCACAACCCATCTTATACGGAAGTGCGAGGCTTGTCAAGTTCATGGACGTTGCGTGTTCGGCAATTCGACTCAAACCTGTATAAATCGCTTCATAATCGGTGTGTCGTTGTTCTCTGCCATATCTGAACTGACTGTAACAATTATAGATATATTTTCCATCTCTAGCCTTGACCCAACTGAATGATCCAAGCTTGGTAATATCTCCACGGGTGGTTCTACAGTCTGCTTCAAATGCTTCTGGATACTTTTCTCTAATTTGTTTAGCAATTCCAGATCCCATCGTGGTCTGACAATTTGCTTGATGAATTATAGCTTGAGTTGGAAGATCGAAAATATTTACATCTTTATTAATAATCATGATTTCATACTAACACAGTGTTTTTCTCAGTCAAGCACCAATATTTATTGTCATATATGTCCAGAGCTTTAATTGTTACAACTGACGGAAATCCACTCAAATTTAACTTTTGGTGTAAAAACTATGATCGCTTCAACTTGAAAAGTGAGGTCGATAAAGTTTATGTAACGGTTGGTTGCCATTTATCGTGGGAAATTCGTGAAGTATTCGTAGAATTATGTAAAGAAAGAAACTTCAAGTTGTTGTTGCGTGAACACTCGAATGGAGGCATGGCTAGATTGGCAGAACAAATATCATTCGCCATCGAAGAAATTCAAGAGGATTACTTTTGTTCAGCTGAAGATGACATATGGATGGTTCGACCTGGATCTTTGGATCAACGGTTCAAACAACTTGAAAGTGGCGAATGTAAATTGATTGGAACGTTGAGACAAGACTTGGTTGACAACAACATAATGCTTTTGCCAGATCCAAACACTATCATGGATCAAGCAAAAACTGCCGAACGTTCTTTTGATCCAATCTTTAAATACTGTTTTTGGTCTAGTTGGGTATTTGGAGAAACAAAACTATTCAAACAGTTGCAAGTAGAGTTTGCAAGAGAAGCTTCTCAACACAACTACATGATGCATGGATCATTTCTACATCCATTTGAAAAGACACCAAATGCTAATGCCAAGAAGTATCAGACGTTTATTCCTTACTGGCGATTGTTTTGGGGTAATTGGTGGGCTGGAACCAGATTGTCAATGATTCATCCAGACTGGGTATTTACAGATGATTCATGTCAAGACGAAGTATTTGGTGTGTTATCATTCATATTGTTTAAACGTCTTGGTCGAGAGAATATTCGTTTGGAACGTCAGAACAAGATAATGCCTGATTCTCACAAATATCTCGACTACGAAAATAGAACTGCACAAGATTGGTCAAAGTTCGGATGGGTTCATTGTGTTGGTTCAAGTGGGTTTGATGGCATGTATGGATTTATCAGAAATGAAAACAATCATCCGATATTCTACACCGACGCTTTTTATCAAGGTCAAGTTATAAACATGGGTAATGTCAACTTTGATAATGTAAGAGGATTCAGATGCGCCATGAACTATACATTCCTCGACGCATTTGATAAGTCAGAAAGACTTGTTGACTTCAGAAACGATTACAGAAAGTGCTTGGATTATCATTCTGCTAAACAAGATGCAGATATGGATCTTGTAAGGTATATGTCTAAGGTGTTGACTGAAAACGTTATTTGACAAGTTTGATCTTGTCCACAGTGTTTGTCCATCTGTAATTGTCTTTCCACAAACCATAATTGTGTTTGCATGGATCACGATTTGAGTGATACTTGAAGTAATGTTCACCATCAAACATTACTTTGTTCCAAGACGACAATTCGTTGGGTGAGTCGCATGCTATAAACGAATTGATACACATTGGTTTTAATTTCCACGGGTTGAGTCTGGTTATTAAAGCACTATATTCTTCAGCTATCCAAAGATCCATGTGTTTCATTTCTTCTATCAATATATCTTGTAATGTCTCATCACACAAATACTGAATGGATATTTTGTTCAACCACTCCAACACATTCTTTTTTGATACAATCACAAAGTCTGCATTTATTCCACCAAATCCATGTTCGTCATAGTGAACAATTTCATCTTCATTCAAAAACGACTTGTCAAACATAGGAAACATGTATAAATGATCTGGTCTGGTTATCAAGAAATAATCATACTTGTCAACATAGTTTTTGTCTCTAAGAAGATTACCCAACTTATACCAATTGACTCTAAGATGTAAATTAGCATGTGTGCCGACCAATGGTCCTACAAAATTAACCCAACAAGGATTGTCATGTTGTTTCAATCGTTCTTGCGCCATTGGTATAAACTTATCGTAAAAAGACTTTGGAAAGAATGTATTGAGGTCAGGTTGTTTTCTGATATCTTGTTCTACAATATTAGCCCCAAGCTGACGTAACATATCAACACGTTCAACATCACTTTTATCTGGGTGTGAATAACACTCGTTAATACACACTATAACATCGGTCTGCCATGGTTCTATGATGTTTTTATACAATGTGTGAAGACAACTATTGGGTGATCGCATTGTTCCCCATAAACATACAGCTACTTTTGGATTGTTATTCATGTTTCTTTTTCCAGTTTCAATTTCAAGTATATCTTGTTACCATCACCATCGACAAAATATCCATTGTTATAATTATTGTGAGTCAATGATCTCAACAGATTGATATGATTCTCAAGAGTGTCAACATTTTGTAAATCCAACTTACGCAACATCTCATAATCTTTCTTTTTATTTAGATTACCTTCACTCTCTGGCATAAATGTAGAACACGTATTGTTGATTATACAGTCAAAATATTCTTCAAACAATTCAAACTCACACTTTAGTATTTTGAGATATAGACTGTATGAATCATCTGTCGTTTCTATATTAACCGACTTTCTCGCAATGATAGGACCGTGATCTACTTTATCATCAATCAGATGTATTGTTGCACCAGCAGTTTGTTTGTTGACAATAGAAAATATGTGTGGAAACCAACCACGATTAATAGGATTATAGCCTGGATGTATGTTTATGCATCTCACATTGTTAATAACTTTTGATGGTATGATCTTTTTACAATGTGCTGATATTATCAAATCATAACGATTAATACAATCATCAAAACATATCTGGTCACTGTTTGTGATAACGTATTGATACTGATATCGTTCTTTGTTTTTCAAAAAGATACCGTCAATCTTTTCCAACACCATATTGTTGTCGCATATGACCAATATGTTCATTGTTTATACACATCAAACTTTGACAAATTTGGATATGGTAACTCAACATCTTCGTTGTGTTTGGGAGTTCCGTCCACATTGTAAAACTGTCCCATCAAATACAACCCCATTGCTGCTGTAGGAGGAGGCATAATAAAGTTCCAACCCAACATATCAAGATTGTCCTTGAGATAACTACAGTTGTTTCTACCACTGAATCTTGCTCGTCTAAACCAATTACAAGCATCTTGATCATCAGTAAGTATCATACCACCCTTAATCAACTTGAGAGGTTTGTATACACCACTGAATGATACACACATCAAACTGTTTGGTATATACATGTTGTGCGTAAATCTCAACGCACTATCCCATATACGGGTGGGCTTTAATTGATAGGCCCCCTTCAATGTTTCACCATCCACTGGATCAAACGCAACTTTACCTCCAGCATGTATAATCTCACACGGAACGCTAACATAGGTTCGTTCTGGTATCGTTATTGTTTGTCCACTTATCTTCTCATATACAAGACACAAAAATAAGGCGTTACTCATGCTATCAATAGCAACAGCATGAGTAGCGCCTGTATATTTAGCCACACTCTGTTCAAATAAATCTGTGACTGTATATGCGTTTGACATCGGTTTTACAACAACCAAGTTCTATGATACTGTTTGAACTCTCTGTAATAATTTCTAAACTTGTCACTGTTCAAGTTATCTCGGATATCAAGATCACTCAAAACACGATTGACCAACTTTCTATACTTGTTACATTCATCAGACGACCACACTTTTTCCATGATCACAAAGTTCCAAGCAATGATACGCATCATCTCCCAATAGTTTCTTTCAGCAAATGGTGAATGTCTAAAGTGTGGAAGATCCAACTGTGATACTGCTTGTGCCATTGCACCAAAGTTTCTTACATGATAATACTTGCTACTCTTCAACAATTCATCAGTATTTCTAATATCATCTGAGTTTGCTTCGATTTTTGTTTCAAAAATATCTTCGTTGATAACAATATTGTTTCTTATTTCTGGAAGTTCCTTGATTCTTGCATATGGATCATTCTTGGCAATACTTCTAGCAAATGGTTCAAATGCTTCATAGTTTCCATCATTAAAGTCCCCACTGTGTTTCTTGAAGAAATCATAATTACATGCAAATATCCAGTGAGTGAATCGGGTTCTGCCACGACGATATTCAGTTGGACGCATCATCCACAAATTATATGGAAGATTTCGTTCGTCATCTTCTGGAGCACCAGCCTTTGCTTCAATCGTATCATATGTTGGTTGAACACGGGTTCCACTATCAATACAGTTAACCAAATCATAAATCTCCAAGTCTCTGAATAGATCATCAATGAATGTAAAGTCATAGATCATTGTGTCACTGTCCATCAAAATGAACTTGTCACCCGACTTGAGTTTTGAAATGCCAGTCAAGACATTTTCATTGAAGTTACCATCTGGAGTCACAACATATTCTACTTTGGTTTTGCCATACTGTTCAACCTTGCTTTCAAACATGTTTTTATTGCCAACAAGATAGATGGCATCGACATTGTATCGACCCAAGTTTCTTTGAACATAAGTCAACAACAACTTGCCAAGTGGATCATCACCAAATGTATTGTAATTGTGAAATGGAATTATAAGTGCTTTCATATTGTATTGTATTT
>Ga0255090_1000169_pt1 | contig 22625 bp, 34 predicted proteins | sample Colum_Yuk_RepA_8_2_FD_188444 | JGI IMG/M metagenome (GOLD analysis project Ga0255090, IMG submission 188444) | Freshwater microbial communities from Columbia River, Oregon, United States - Colum_Yuk_RepA_8d | ecosystem: Environmental > Aquatic > Freshwater > River | place: USA: Oregon...
CCATGATATTTGTAATCTTCATACATCAAGTCAGAGCGAATAGCATATTTTATGCCTTTCGTTACCATAGCACCTTGATGCATTAACTTGTGGGGGAATATAACAACACTGCCTTGTTTCCCTTTAACTTTAGCGTGTTCAAATTCAGTTTCGCCGCCTTCATAGGAATCGTTCAAATATATCAAAACTGTATATTTGCTACGGTTGCCATTCTTGCGGGTGGAGCCATCAACATGCCAGCCAAAATATTCATTGGGATAATAACGATAGCAACGGAATGTGTCATCAACACTCAAAACATTGTCATCACCAATCTTTTGCGGTACAAATGGCTTTATGACATTGAAGATGCGCTGGGCAAAATCGGTATCTTCAATGTTCACACGGGCATTATTACGCAAGTTTGGCTTTGCCTCATGTGTACCATCGCCATTATTGACGGTTGCAAATTGATATCCAAGAGATTCAGTATATCCTATCAGGTTGTCACATTCTTCTTTTGTTAGGACGTTGAATATCTCAACAACACCCATACCATATAATTTAAATTCTGCCATAATTATGATCCACTATTTCTTTGAATAGGTAAATGTATTTCTTTTCTTCTTCTGGTAAACCCAAACTATCATATGTTTCGGTTAGAACATTACATTCTATCAATTTTTTGAATGACCATCTTGCTTCATTCAAGGTCATACAAAAGGCACCATAGCAATAATCGGCATCTTTTCTTGTAACATAACCCCTATGATTTAACATATCTTCAATATGTTTGAAAACTTCTATTTCTTCGCCATGATGTGTCATACATCCGGGGGAACCACGTTGTTTACAGCAAATATACATTATAACCTCATTGCATATGATAGTCTTGGTTCGGCAAAAGCGGTTCCATAACTATAAGTTAATTTTTCATTGTTTATTGTAACAGACCTTTTGCCATATGAACCTAATTCAATATTTGTTCCAAGGCTGTTTATATCAAATCCATCTTCTGTTTTTTCTACAACAACATCTAGATACTTGCTGAAAAATGATGTTGCATATAACATAAAATCTACATATTCAGATTCATCATATGAGAACAATTCACATTTAATAAATGCTTTGAAATGTGTATTGTCTTGCATTTCATCACGAATGCAAGGTGTCAACGCCATGTAGCATGAGTTACGGTTTAGAATTCCTTGTTCATGCAGATAGAGGAAACTTTGTTCGGCGCTACCAACATATGACATCCCGCTACTGTGATGTAATAATACAACCCACTCTGGACATGTTAGACGATTGATATGATCTGGGACGATGTATGGTACATCAATTATTTCAATGTTTTTATATTTTGAGAAATAATTCAAACCATCAATTATTATTTTTGTCGATGTTATGCTTGGGTTGTCGGTGCCCACTTGTAAATGCTCTTTTTGTTATTTTGCTCATTTTTATCAATGACTCAAGTGTTATGGATGGATGGTATTTTTCAAGATATGCTTCAATTGCTCCTATTGCATCTGAAAGTTCAATAAGAACCATTAATTCACAATCTTGCTTTTTGGCATCCAAAGCCTCAAGAATTTCTTCTTGGACTTTGGACAACTCACCATACACACCTTTTTCTATTTTGTCAAGATGGTATGTCATAATGTTTTTTAACCAATGTTAATACTTCATCCATCATACGCATCACTCCATCAACACTTCCTTGAAAATATTCAACCCCATGTGTAGTTGGACGAGTATATTTTAAGACAATACTCTTGATATTTTCTTTTAAATCAGCATCATCATCTTTGTTTTTATCGACAAGGAAATCATGTATCATTTTCCATTCAGTATCTGGATCAAAACCAGCCTTGTCATCAATCAGGATACTAAAATAGAACTTCTGATCAAAACAACCATATTCGGTATTAGCAAACATGGGGTTTTCATTGAAAAAGTCAACACGAACCCCAGATTTATTGAAGAACTCAATAATCTTTTGTTGTTCATGTTCATAACATGACGACCACAGAATGATTTTACTGTGCGGGCATTTCATGATTTCTTTCAATGCGGGAACAACTTGATCGTTGATCCATTCATATTCACCAGATTGATAGCTTGAACGTAGACAAACACCGTGAAGGTCAATCTTCCAGAAAATATGTGGGTACTTTTCGGAATGTTTATCATAAGCATTTTTTACTGCACGGAGAATCATATGTTTGGCCTCAAGAAAAAGCTGAATATTAGGGAAGACATATTTTTGGATACATCAAACTTGATTATGGTGTGATCCTGAAACATCTTGTTTATTTCGGTGATTATAACATTATAGAAGTCACTTGACAAGCCCTCACGAATGCCATCATTTAAGACAGATACCATCACTAGTACAGCCGGTTGTTCTACCGTTGTTGATATAAAGAAAAAGTATTTTTTTGTTTCTTTTATAATAACATAATTATATTTTTCATTATCAATTGCTTCTTGCACTCTACGTTTTAAATCCTTTATCAGTGAGAACAATTTTTCGTTTTGTTCGATGGTGTTTCGGTGTTCAACTTCTTTCAAATAAAGTTCTATGTCTTTTTTTGATTTAAGCATTCCAGTGTCTCCATGTATTTGCTATTATGTGAAGACATGTTATGACCTCTAATGTTCTTATCCAATAAATTAGGGTGTGGTCATAAAACTTTTTCATTTGTGTTCCTAAACTCATTTAATTTCCTTATTCAATGCGTTTATAAGGCGATTTTAGACACTTTCTCTATCAGGATGATAAATGGTACTGCCGTCAAGTATAGTGGGCTAAAATCGCCTTATAGGTTGTTTTATCCTATGGTGTTCAAATCAAATGCATATTCTTTGACAATATACTTAGTTGTATTTTGAATAGCACTAATCAAAGCCAGATTATGTGTAGATATGTCTGAGGTGATGTAATAATCATCAGGGTCAATTCCCAAAGATGATACTTCATCATATATGAAATTTTTATTATTTTGTGCGGTGAATTTAAACTTCAAGCAGCCATTATCTTTGGCGATTGAGTAGTTTAAAATGACAGATTCTGAAATATCGGGATAATCAATGTGGAGTGTTTCTTCTTTAATAAGGTTTGTCATGTTAAAATCTCAGTTTGGTTATTATTAAATCCATTTGTTGTTTTTCCTAGTATGGTTTGGAACCATTTTGGTAATATACCGTTTTTTCACAATACAGTATATTATTTTTAAGTATTAATTCATTATAGTTTTGTAATTTTATTCATTAACAAACTAATAAAACAATCATGACACTTATTCAGTGTCATGATTTTCAAGATAAACGTTTGATATAGCTTTGAATGTATAGGAACGATTCATGAACGGTTGATTCGATTTGAATACAATACCTTCACGGACAGGGGCATTGATAGATTTACCATCGGCATATTTCAATATTTCAGACATGAAATTATCCTTAGAAAAAGAAGACAAACTAAAGTTTTCTTCAATTACAGGAACATGTTTCAACCCCAATTCAGCAACAACCTTGCGGCGTTCGGTGGGATAAAGATACTTTCCGGACTCAATATCAAAAACATCAAAAACAAAAAATTGAAGAGTTTCGAATCTTTCGTAATTTTTTTGAATATCAACGCCAACCAGTTCACCTTGTACTGCATATGACTTTCCAGTTTTAGCATGATATTCGATCAAACGTTCGATGATATGATCACGCTTTTGGATATCACAATAATGGTTATTCTCTTGGTTTAGTTCCAATTGGAAATTACGTGAACAAACACCATTATCATTAGTTCCTGTTACCGTTTGGTAAAAAACAGTCATAGAAGCACCATTCATTTTCAATGTCACTTCATAATCAAGATTGTTTTCAGCCGACATATTATAAACATGTGGCAGGTTTTGAACACGTTCTTGGTCAGTCTTGAAAACAAAGCTTGGGAATAGTCCTTTAGCGTTGCCACGAAGACGTGCCAATACTTTAGGTTCATATTTCAAAACGTTGAAGTCTTCTGTAAGATCACTTTCCAAGTCGTATTTCCCAAAATCAACATTTGGGAACACAGAAAGGGGAAGCAACAGTCCCTGAGACAAAACACCACGAAGGCGAATTGTCTTGATGCGAATGCGGGGATCATTATAAACAATTCCACCATGATTCAACTGTGCCTTATCCGCAAGAAACTTGAAAGTGTCATTAAGCTTAATTAGTGAATCTACTTCAAAGAAAACACCAATGTCACCAACTTTAAATTCATTTGCCTTGACAATACATTTCCAACCATCAATAGAAGCCAGAACGATTTTATCTGCTTTGGGGATAGGTGTTATTTCAGTTACTTTTCGCAGTGTTACAAGCTTTCTCATTTATACCTCAATAGTCGTTGGAATCAAAAATGTGTTCATCAGTGTCATGACGATCATCACGATAATCATCTTCGTCATAATCGTCATCCACATCATCCCTTGTGATAATATTAACATCAACACTACCAGAGATATAGAAATCGCCGCCAATACTTCGAATAATATCGCCAGCAGAAAGTTCAACAATTACACCTAGACGTTCTGTGTCAACAAATGATGACTCAATTTCAATGAACGATTCAGGAACTACCCCTAGCATTCCCGCATCTACAGGAAAATCATGACGTTTGGAACCAATGTAACCAGCATAATTGCCATCACCATATGCTGTGCTAAAGCCAACGACTTCAACATTTTCGGAAACAGCGATTGGACTTTCATTAAGCCCAAACCACGAATTGCATAGGTTCCCCCATGTATTGTCATTTGAAAAACAATAGCAAGGGTCGCCGATATAGTATTTCCCTGTAATATTGACAAGAACGGTATCATCCGGAAGCATGGTGAAAAAAGTCATATGTTTTTCCAAAAATTAGGTGTTGATGTAATATATCATGTTTTGAAAATCTTTACTGTTTCATTAGTGTAACAAAACATATGTGAGGAAAAAGTTTAAAATAAAAAACATAGCCATTAAAGGTTCCAAAACTTGAGATGAATGGGCACCCTGATCAACTTCTTTAAAAGCCATTTCACGCAATGGTTCTAACATATAGAGACAAAACGCAGAAACCGCCATAATAATAAGTGGTGTTGTCATATAAGTCCAACACTATTCAATAGCATTATCAATTGTTTAGCATCTGGATTTGTATACATGTCCGGGATGTTATTTTCGACGGAATTATTAGTGAAATAATTGCCATTGGTTTCTACAGAGCGCCCTTCGTAAACAAACCAAGCAGATACTGTTCCAAAACGGGTGCCAATATTAAAGTATTCATCTCCTGTCAAAGAAATAACCTGTCCGGGATTTACGATAAAAACTTGTTTTGTCTTGATGCCAATATGTTCACGAGATAAAACACTGGAATCACCATCTTCGGTATACGTGTATTCATTAGCCAACACTGCAATATCATTCATTGCCTCTTCAACTGTCCAGACGCTGACAAAACCTTTGATGCATTCAATAGCGATGTTTCTGCCGTATTGGGTGAAAGGATATGTTATACCATTTCCGCAGTTTATGGGTAATGAATTTTGTAAATTGTTGTTACTTTCAGTAATATAAAGCTTTATGCCTTTGGTGGGGGTGTCGATTAGATTAATCATGTGTAAACCCTTTACACCATAATTAAGATAGGAGTTTTCTGCGACGTTTTTGATGTTTTCTTTAACAATATGTTTTACGAGTTCTTTCATTATTTTTCCCTTTGTGATATTTGTTATTATCTACGACGCCAAATTATATCACAAAGGGAAAATCTAGTCAATATTAATTGATTGTTATTTCAGGATCATATGCGGTAAAGGACATTCCTGTTTGTGTTGGTAAATTGATATTAACATTTCCTAACATTAGCAACCCGGCAGGATGTGTGGTTGACTTTACTAATACCTCATAATCTTTTACCATTATATTACTTGTTATGACATAAGAGTATGTTTGATACTTGTAACTGTCCTGAATTACACATGTTCCTGATAATAATCCTCGTTGGGAAAGATATGCCCCTGTTTCATAGAACACACCACCAACATAACATTTTAATGAAGCTCCTTTATTGTTAGCATTGGTTATATTGAAAGTTGTTAGATACCCATAACCAGAATTTTCAACGATTAATGTTTTTATACCACCATTATCGTCTATGCTATTAACTTTTATAATAGCATTTTCAAATGAACTTTCTCCGACGGGGATAACCTCACCAATACTATACCCTGAACCTGATATACCATCACCATTACCATCTGTTTGTACTTCAACCTTCCAAACATTTCCACTTAGTATTGATGAATATTTTTGCAGATTATCTCTAGTTTCAATGACTTCATTGTTCAAGAAAACACCAGACATGTTAGACAGTTCAATTATATCATATGTAAAATCACCAATATTTGAACTGGTAACTTTATCCACAATAGCAACTGCCCCGGATATGATACCAAAAACTTTTCTCCCAACGATAGATATTTCTGTTTTTGATGTTGTTTTTATGATTGTCTTTTTGCTCCATTCGCCGTCAGAACAACGAAGAATAAGCTCACCCGGATAATTAATAGTTGCTATGTCATTGTATGCTATTCTAAACAAAAACTCTATAGAGGATTCTGTTCCCTTAGCCAAATAGAAATGTTTTATATATTTTAATAGTTTTCTTCTATCAGCAACTATATCCTTTGGTAATGTTGGTGCCAGTTCTTGATAAAAAAACTCCAAAAACTCATCTTTTGTTTTTTCAATACTAAATGAATCTGGTAGATTGTATATTTCACTTATAACATTATTTTCTTGTTCTAAGTATTTGTAATAATGTTGTACAAAGTTCACAAAATTAGGGTATCTTTCACGCACATACATCGAAAATTGGTATGGAACCAATTTAGATATTGTTTTATTTTTACCACTAACAGTGTCTATATTTTTATTTGCCATTTTATACTCTATTCAAAGTCAAAGAAATAGTGTTTATTTGTCCAATGTTTCTCTGCGTTATTGAAATGTCATTGTCATATGGTGTTGCATATATCGACAAGAATAACTCACCTGTTTGTGTGTTTGCGTTATCAACATTATCCAAACTTCCTATGGTAATGTTTGGTACAGAAAGTTTTCCTACTGCATAATTTACCGTTCCAATATTATTTGCTATCAATGTTTTTACATTATTTTGATAACGATATATCGCTAAAACTCCATTCATCTGACTATCATCAATAAAACAATTAGTATTTCCTTGGTATGTGAATGTGGATGAAGAAATAGTACCGGAGTTGAGTTGGTTGTTGAATGTAACGTCGAAAAATGTTTTGCCACCAATAACCGGATTAATGCGTTTCTCCAAAAATATCTTAGTGCTATTTGCAATAATACTAGAATCACAAAAGTCAATTGTTCTTAAAAATACAGAATAATGGAAATCTTTATCAAATGATGACAATTGGTTGCTTTCAAAACTCTTTATAGCATCATTTACTTTATTAGTCAAATCTGCTTCCGACACAGATAGTTTTGAACCGTCAAAAATCACTGTTATGCGCAAATTAATATAAATGTAATCTGGCTCATATATTATTGGGGTGACTGTTATCATGTTATACTTTTTTAGGAAAGCAACAATATTACTTTTATCATATGTTGTCAAAAACAAACCGTTTTTTGGTTTCACTACAACAATAACTTTACCGTATTGCGGGGGGTCGAGTGTATCGCCGCCATATGAAATAGCATCTTCGACCATGTTGTATTTCGCTTTAAGAATAGAAACATAGTCTGTGTCAATGACGGCACGGTTTTGTGTAGTATACATTAACGGTGCCATCTTTTTCATTGATTCTATTGTTTCTGGCTCCGACCCGCCTGCGGATGGGTTGACAACTAACACCTTTAATTTTCCGTTAACGGGTGTAACTGATGGTGTAAACACATCAAAACCATTTGCTATGCTTCCTGCACAAACCAAATATTTGATGATAGCAACACTACCAACTTCCGGCTTACTTCCCAATATACCATCGCCAAAGTTCAATACGATTCTACCATCAGCATTTTCGTGATAGAAAAAAACATTGTCAGTTGGTTTTAAACTAACTAAATCGGAAAATAAAGTATAAGATGTTGTAACATTATTTGTGTTAATTACGTCAATAGTTGTTTGAGTGATATCAACATTTAAGTTTGGAATGATAAACCCATTTTTAAGAATATCATCTGTTATAGATTGTGTATATGTGAAACGTTTACCTTCATACACATCAAATGGTTCAGAAAGATACCTTCCGTTTATTTCATTTATTTCTACGCTTTGGGTGGAAGTAAAAATATAAAATGAGTTTCCAACATTAGCAGATAAAGTTGGAGTGATTGAAAATGGTGTGAATACAGACGAACCTGAATCCTTGATATACTCGTATTGAAGGGTTGCTTTGGCAGCAGTAGCTGTTTTCACAGTATAACTCAAATCATGAACACGATCAACAACAGAACTTCTTTTTATGGCAGTGTATAGGCGTGATTCATTAGCTACTTGGTTCATAAAGAACGCCAAATACGTTGTGTTTAAAGACATCACATCTAAAAGAGTTGATGATGCCGAACCATTAAAGTTGTAGTCAGTGTATTCATCCTGTTTGGAAAGATATTCTTTGAAACCAGAGTTCAATGTATCAAAATCAGGCAATACTGTTGGCAAATTTTGGGCAGTCATTTTTAATCCTTTAAATTATGTTCTTGTAATGAACGTATTGAATGTGTTTATTTTATCAAATGTTTTTATTCTATAGAATATTTTCACATACAGTTCATGTCTTTCTGGTGTAGATTCTACTAATATATCTACGACATTTATTCTTGGTTCATGGTTGACAATGACTTGGAATAATTCCGAGCGCAATTCCATTGACATCAAGTTATCTGATAGTGCAAACAACAAAGACCTTATTTGTGATGAAACATTATAATGGTCAAATGGTCTTTCAAACTTTTTAGTCAAAATTATATTTTCAAGACTTTGATTTATAGCATTAACATCATACAAACGAGCAATATCGCCTGAAATTGGGTGTGGTAAAAAATCAAAAGAGAAATCGCTAAACAAGAAATTTTTAGTGATTTCTCTGTTTTGTGTTTGACGAACAATTTCAACCCCAACAACAGGAATGTCTTTAAAACCAATAATACATGGATAAACTTTGTTTACATTTGTTATGACTTCTGGGTTGAAAAATATATCCTGTATAATATCATCACCACCAAACATTGTTGCAGTGTTTGGGATGGGGTCAACATGGTAGCGGAAGTTCATAGTAGGTTGATATATTGTATTGGTATTAACTATATCATCTACTAATATATTTCTGCTGAGAATATCAGTGTTTGCCGGGCCATATGCAATATTTGTATTCGATATTACATTAGGAAATAACGTAAACTCTATTGAAGATGGCCCATAAACAGTTGACGTATTACTAATGGTGGTCGCAAAGAATCCTATACCAACATCACTATCAGTATAAATTATATTCGAATTGGTAATATCATCTGGTTGTATTTCTAATGATACATCAACAACATCGTATACATTAGAAATACTTGTATTGTCAATGAAAATTAAACCATCACTGCCATCAATAATTATATCGGCCATTTACAATCTCAATTTTATTAAAGGGCGAAAATACCACTACCACTGAATGTAACCGTGATATTACCACCATTTGTTGTAAATGGTAAACCTGTACCTGTGTCAACGTAACCTATTAAACGTTGTATAGAACCGTTATCAAAATAAACAATATATCCTTTTACTGAAATACCCGATGCGACACCTGTAATAGTAGGATCGGCAGCATCAAATATATTATTTGTTACTGTTTTCGTACCTAATGAAACAATTGATCCTGCAACAATGTTACCACTAACACTTGAATATGTTGATGTCGCTGTTACTGAACCTATTGCATTATTGACTAAAGCCAGCTTTATAGTGGTGCCACTTGTCATGTCACCGAAAGTGCCTTTCATCAATTCGTATTTTCCTTCGTTAACTAAAGTATTAGCCATGTTAAACCTCGTTGATTAGTTTAACACTATTTATATGGATTTTTTTGATAAAGAAAAGAGCCGTTAGGCTCTTTTTATGTTGATGGTTCTAATTCATCAGGGTGGGGTATATCTATTGAAGGTATGTTTCCAAACTCTTGTGCGAGGATACGAATGAAGTCAAAGAACTCATCTTTAGTATCAAGCTGAGCAATGCCATATCGTTGACAAACAATATCGACATTTCCTTTACGCCAATAACCTTCTGGGCAGCATACTAATACCTTTTCAGGGGTTGCTGCTAGGATACCTAATTCCAATAATGTTATTGGGGATTTCGTATCAGGATCGAAATACATCAGGATCATGTCAGCTTTATCAATATGGTCTAATTCCCATGTAACTTGTTGCTTAAACGGGCCAAAACTAGCGTCTTGGGGCCATGAACTGTCCCAATCATCACGCCTTGGGCTAAAAATAGTTACAGAGCTATTTTTAAGAATGTTTTGTACTTCTGATTGCCAATCTTCGGCTTTCCCCATTTCAATAGAACCAGCCAAAAATATAGTTAAGTTTCCACTATCAATTTGGTCTTGTGTCAATTCATTGGGTGGTTTTAATATAAACATAATTTTCCTTTATTTTATTTCCAATATTTTAAAATAATTAACCAAGTCGTAGTATACTTCTTGAACGTTATTAACATTCATAAATGTTTTTCTAACTCCGGTTCCGCCGTAAAACAAAATGTATTTCTTTTGTTCATCACATTCTTTATCAATGAAATATGACTCGATTGATTTCAATAATATAGAAACTTTTTCATCGGTATTCAAATCCATAGCATCGTGGTATTCCGATTCTAGTAACATTTCGGATGCAAGGTCAAAATCAAGATCAAATGCTTCGTCAACATTTTTGAATAAATGCAAATACGGTTTATCATCGTCGCACAATATAAATTTTACATTTTTGAATGTTTGTTGTAGATACTCTAAAAAACTACAGTCTTCACGCAACATTCTGGAAGAAAGTATACACTTCATACAATTATCTGATATCATAATATAGTCTCAATAATCTGGCATTGTTGAATTATAATGGTTTTTCTTTATACGGTTTAGAACATATTTCATATCGCTATCTAATTTTGGTCTACTTTCCACGAAAGCCGGGCCAACATTTCTCGACTCATTGTGGTCAAACCCACATTTGGGGCATATTTTTGTCCTTGAGTCTCCATATAAAGTTCCAACTATAGAAGATTCATTACATGATTTACATTCAAAAAGAAAAAATAAATTTAGCGGTTCGCAGGAATAACAACGTGTGGATTCTTCCTCAGTTAAAACAACAGGAGAACCATCAGCAGTAATATAGTTTTCAAGGTCTGTTGATAAAATGCGGCGATGTGGGCTACCGCATTTATCACAATCTAACCATTCGCCTTTTCTGACATATGGATTATACATGACAAGCCCCTATCACGCTTTAGGCTTAGGTGGTCTTCCGGGGCCACGCTTTTCAGTAACTTCTGGAACATCAACCTTTGGTTTAGGTGGTCTTCCGGGGCCACGCTTTTCAGTAACTTCATTGATGATATTTTCAACGTTTTCACCATAGGACTCGTTAAAATCATCCAATTCATCTTCAAAAGACTGTGGTGTTTGTTTCTGGGGTGTTACATCAGCTTTTTGTGGTGTTGGTTGCTCAATTTTTGGTGGTAGAACTGCGCTAAATGCTTCACGGAAGAAATCTTCTGTTAAACCGGGATAAACATCTTGATCTAATTCTTTTTGAATCATCATCCAAAACAATGCTGCCTCATCCTTATGCATTGTTTCCAATTGCTGTATCAATGCGTTTTCACGCTTCATTTGATTAGCAATCTTGGTTGGGCATTCAGCAAATAATGCTATTTTACGGATTGCCTTAAACAATGTATTGGGAGCCATCCCGAAATCATTAGAATCATTCTTCATGTATGGTGGTGGTGTATCCGGAAAATTGAATTTTACCATTGGGTGATACAAAACTTCCATAAACTTACGCATGAGTTCAGCATTTTTTGGTTCACGTTGCCACCACATACGAATCATCATGATCTTATCGTCTTTTGACTCTTGATCACAAATAGCTTTTAGTATTTCAGGTAAAAATATTGTACCAATAGGATTCTTTAGTCGTTGCCACATGTCAACTTCTTTTTTAGGCTGATTTTTGTTTCTGGTGGATTGACGAATAGGAATTGGCATGCCATATTCATCAACATATTGATTAAGTTCTGGTATTCTATTTTGTGTCATTATACTTCTTATCCTTTTAATTCTTTGTTTTAGTTTTAGAAAATAATCTAAAACATGTTTCCATAACATATATAGGAACCTTTTTTTTAAACACCTTTAGAAATCATTTGCATTGTTATACAAGTTTCTAAGACCCTTTTCTATAAAATATGTTAATAATTTTGCTTTTGGTTTTGGTTTGTAATTAACATATTCATTGATAATTTGTTTTTTATAATCTTCCGGTATACAACTCAAGTCAATAAGTTTCTTATTACGTTCGTAATTTTCTACATGTTCGGCGGAAACACCATTATTGTAAACAGATTCAATCAAACTTTCACGCACTGGTTTCTGTCGCTTTTTAATAACAAAAGAATCTGAATCAGACAACATATTAGGTATACCGTCGCCAGAATCACCTCTGACAATATGTTCAATCAAAAAACGGTCAGGTTCTGGTTCACGCATCCACTTTTTTTCCATAGGGTTCCATTGGACAATGTGTTTATTTTTTTGTAACTGCTTAAAGTCTTTGTCACGTGAGATAATCAAAATATCTTGGTCTTCCTCAAACATCCCCTCGCCAACCGGCTCATTTTTTGATATATAGTCACTTAAAACGGCAATAACATCATCTGCTTCACAACGAGGAACTGCAATAACGTGATATGGCATGTAGTCACGAAACTCTTGTTGGATATTGCTAATTGATTTAAATATCATTTCCCAATCAAGATGGGATTCTTCACGTGATTTTTTGCGATTATATTTGTAATATGGAAATATGTCTTTACGCCATGCGTTTCCAGTGTCACAACATATAATAAGTTTTCCATATTTGTGGGCGAATTGTTTTTTATATGATAACATCATGTTTAGTGTCAAATGACGTATCATACTTTCATCCAAAGATTCACCGAATGTTCTATCACCAACACTAACGGCTGAGATGATGGTTGGGTTGAAATCTAAAAGTATTGCCATAAAAGTCCCTTTATGTGAATTATGTGTTTATTTTTTTATTGATTTATTTTGTATGCGTGTTGATATATTGTCAAATATTTCGGTAGCATCGTGGATAAAAACATTAGTTGGATCATATTCCATACCAAATTTAATATTGTTCATTATACATATTGTTATTAGATTTTCCATTGCCACATTAAACTCAGTGGAGTCAAGAAATCCATTGTACGGATTCTTAATTGCACAAAATAAAAGATTTATTAGTGTCAACTCTATCTGTTTCAAATACATTTGCTTTTCGATGGTATAACACTCGATCTGATGTCGTAACTCGTCATTTTGTTTAACCAATTCATCATATGTAGGGTTATCCACAGAGATACCTCACTACACTATCCCAATCAGGAAACTTTTCTGTTCCGAAATGAATATGTTCGCCAGTAAACTTATCTACTCCATTTTTTAAACGATCATCAATCAAATAATCTCCCATGAGAAGATTTTTATGATGTGAAAGAATCAAACGCTTTTTTGCAGGTTCGCCAAGATATGTTTTTACCCATAGTAGTTTATCTGACCAAGCACTACTATTTTCCCAAGGAGCGGTACTAAGAATGTATGAATCGTAAACGGAAGAGATTCGATGAAATGCCATAATAGCATTTTTGTTTGGTGTCATAAACTTGAATAGGCCGGGGATTTCATCATAACGGCCATCATATTCTTTCAACGTTTTTTCATCTACGAACTGTAATGCGTATTCAAAGTTGACTAACACATTATCCATATCAAAGTACACTATTTTTTTCATTATTATCTCAAATGGGGTTGGTATTGGTATAGATAACAATCTTTGCGTATAAAAGGAGCATCATTACGCAAAATAATTGTTTTGTCTAATGTTTCAATGTTATTGTGGTTGTTTATATCACCTTTCAAACTGCGTATAAAATAGCTTTTTTTGGAAGTCCATACCAAAAACCCATCAGTGTTTGCCACTGCGGTTTGAAGAGTTTGACTATCTGGGTATGGTTCGGATATGTTTATTGTAGTCTTTTTATTCAATGTGACCTTTTTAATGAGTTTCATAGTTTTTAACAAACTTTTATGATCAATCTCATTAATACCCTTACATTCAATAGTAAAAGCTTGCTTTCTACATGTTAATGCATAAGCTTTTATTGTAATAGGTGAGCCTTCCCACACAGCATATTTTACACCAATTGTTTGACAAAAGTCAACATAATCTTTTGCATATTGATCATTGTTTATCAAAACAAACTCAGTACAATTTTTACTTGCATGAACATCTACAATATAATCAGCATCATCAATGTAAATCTTTAGTTTTTCTTTTAATAAATCATCACCATAAATGCGATTTAAGTCGCAGTTTGGATTATATTCACGTATTCCATTTAATATACCATGTTCATTAACTGCATGAGCAAAAATTATTTTCTTGTAAATTGAAAATAATTTTTGCATATATTCTTGGTCAACTTCTAATTGATATAATGCCTCAATAGGTGTATATTCATTACCATGCACCCCAGACAACAATAACAACACGCCAGTTCCTTGGCCTTCATATGTTTTTATATTCATACACCTATCCTACTAAATCCATTTTTCTTTTCTATTTTTATTGTTGATCGTAATTTATCTTCCAAACCACCTTTATGACTTATAACAAAAATGTTGACTCCTGCTTTTTGAATATCATCTAAAATTACCAACAGGTCATCCGTGCCGTCACTATCAACTGATGCATCAAAGGTTTCGTCCAAAAATAAAAGATTGGTGTTAACACTATTTTTTATACTTGCCACCTTTCTCCATGCAAAACTTATACTCAAGTCAATTCGTTGACGTTCACCCATAGAAAGTGTATGGTATGAGAAATCCCCCGGTGTTCTTGCATCAAGAGAAACATCCAGATTTTTGTCAATACTAAAACGTATTGGTGAGTTTAGGGATTGCAAATAATAGTTAACTGATTGATTCAAAACTGGAATATATTGGTTAACAATTGTTGATTTTATTCCTTCATCTTTTAACAACTGTGCCGCAAGTGCCAGTGTATTTTTACGCTTGATGAAAGACTTTTCCATTTCTTTCAATTGCTTCAATTCGGTTTTAGCATTATCATAATCTTCCTTATGTTTTTCAACACCGATAGACTCGTTTTTAACCATTTCCTTATAAATCTTGACACGTTTTGAAGCAGTTTCCTTAACATGATCCAATTGATTAATCATGTTTGTTATCTCATTGGTTAAAGATGACTTTTGAAATAAAAATGTTTCATATTCGAAGTTTAGTTGTTTGGCATTTTCATATTCTTGGTTCAATATACCCAACTGCTTATTGTTAGCTTCAATTTCATCCTTTGCAGTCTGAATGTGTTTTTCTTTGTGTTCATCAGATACATCCTGTCCACACTCACTACACTCTCCTGCCATTTTAGTGAATTTTTTGATAAGCTTATTTTTCAGCGTGTTGTCATATTCCAATTCATTGATTGACTTCACTAAACGCTCTATATTCGCTTTTAAGGCTGGTATATCATGGGGGAATGCCATTGCCTTTAATTGTTCGTTTTTGGCCTCTATTCCGCTTGTAAGCTCGTCTATGGTGGCTTTTAACTGCTTTAGTTCTTCTTTTTCGTTTTCACTATTCTTGGTGTTGTTATCACGCAATTTGGTGTAAAGTTCTTTTTTCGATTCAAGAATACCTTCTTTTATTTTCAAAAGATTTTGGTGTTCCATGTATTCTTCTTTAAATGCATTTATCTTCAATTTTAGCAATTTGTTCATTTCGGTGAACACATTTATTTCAAGAAGTGTTTCAATAAGATCACGCTTTTCTTTTGCAGTCATCAGCATGAATGGTTTGAAGTCGCAACCTAAAACACCAGTCTTGATAATTCCAGTAACGGAAGTCTGTAAAACTTGTGTTTCAAGATAAGTTTGCATGTCACGAATGGATGCAGATTCTTCTATTTTAACTCCATCCTTGACAATATAAAAAATATTTGGTTTGATACCACGAACAATGACAAAGTTTGAATTATTTTTAGTGAAATGAAGTTCGACCACACAATCACGCTGATTGGTTTTGTTGATCAATTCATTTTTATTAGAACCACGATATGTGTTGCCTTTTATTGCAAAAACAAAAGCCTCAATCCAAGACGACTTCCCAGAACCGTTTTTTCCAACTATTAAGGTGGTTGGGCTTTTATTAAAATACAGAGTAGTAGGAGTATCACCATAACTCATAAAGTTTTTTATTGTTATTTTTTCCCAATGAATATACATACAAATCCTTTTATAAAATACTTCCTAACGTGTATACAAATTGTAACACGATGTTACAAACATGTCAAGAAAAAAAGGGAGACTATGCCCTTAATAATACGATGGTATTATTCTTGTTTTTTTAACAAGAGTTTCCCATAATTGAATATTTCCCCTAAAACATTACATGCTATCCAAAGAAAGTTGACAACACCAAATATAATTACGGAAATAAAACATGAAGTGAATATAATATCTGCGTCTTGTTTATCTGAAACTAAGATAAGGGCATACCACACATAAAAAACCACAAGCGAATGAGCGATAATAATTTTTGTTACTGCTTCTTTCAATTTATGATCATACATGTCGAATACTGCAAATGTAAAATAAAACGGCATTATGAAAAAGAATATCAATTGAAAAAGATAATCTAAAATTGTGTGTATCATTTTTACTCCGAGAATGCTTGTATACGTCTACCTAATATGTCACTATACTGTGTCATAACAAGTAATTGTAGATTAAGAAGAACCTTTTCATCGCTGTCTAGGGTTTTGAATATATCTGATTGAGTGGTGAATGTAGTTAATTTGTTGATCTTGTCATCCAAGTCTTCTTTTTCTTGAACAACACGTAATTGATGTGCTTCCATGTTATAAATCTCTATCTAAATCCATTATTTTGTTTATATCAAGAACACTAAAACATTTATCCTCATCAACCCAACAGTATGACGGAGAATCTTGTGCCGTATTTCTAACTTGATATTCTATTTTTATATGAGTGTTGTTATTAACAACACGTTTGACAATGCGCCTATCAAATATCTTTGTTTTATAAACAGACGCATTAGCAATGCAAACGAAAATATGGTCTTCCTGACCATATTTGTATAAGGCTGAATCAGTCATTGAAATCCCCTAAACAAACGTTATTTACGTTGTTCAAAAGATGTTCAACTTGGAATGTATAAGTAATATTGACCATCAAAACGGAACTCTTCAATTCGATCATTTGTCATGATATCATGTGCATAACGCTCAATATTAACATAGTACAAGATGAATGTGTCGTCAATATCAATGTTAAAACGGTCAGCTACACATTGTTGTGCATACGTATTGATGTCACCAATAAAAATGTTGATATCTTCAAGTTTACAATGATTTACACCAAGGACGTACTTAGCATACATTTGTGCCTTGCACAATTCATCAGCGGTGTCAAAATCCTTCAAAATTTGAAGAAGTTCTTCGTCACACACAATACCTTCCGGAACAACATGCTTGGCAAAACCATAGTCATCTTCAATGTTGAAGACCTTATTTCCATCAATCATCAATTCTTGAATGGAAAAAATATCGTTCGTCTCAAATTCCTGAGAAGAACCGTTTTCAGACACAAGATCGAAATACCAATAGTTGCTCATGAAGATTACTCAGTATGTGTGTTGATAGAGCTAGTATAACATCATTTACTCAATTTTGCAATGGTTTTGTTTTATCTCTTTTAGAAATGAAATCTGTCAATTTCTGCAAAGATTTGACATCGCCATTAGAAGCCATATTATCAATTTCCAAACTCAATGCTTGCACTAATTGTGTTTGTATAATAAAGTTATGTAAATCAATAATTTGTGATTTTTTAATTGTTATTGTGTTTTCATTCCCCATTTTATCGTCAAATGTTACCGTTAGATCACCAGACAAGTCATGGTTTCCGATAACTTTACCAAAATCTGTAATAAATGTATGACTCATAATTTTCCTCATTAGTTAAAATACAAAAAGGCCCATATGGGCCTTTTTGATGTTTCAGTTTACCACAACCCGGTGTTTTTACGAACTTCTTCCATCGTAAACTCACGAGTCAACGGAACTTCGTGACCCCACTTTCGGTTGTAGATATAAACCGTTTCAAGAACATCTTCACGGCTATCCTTCTTATCATCAGCAACGGTAATGTAATTATCACCATCACGAACAACCTTCAAGCGTCCCTTCTTAGAAGCCTTAGTCATATCAGTCTTCGGCATCTTTTGAACATCACGACCTGCGCCATAGATTTCAACATATGCACATTTCTGAGCAAAGCGGAAAGTGTCACGGTCATGCTTCTGCAACAGGCCACCACCCATACCGAATGCAACGTTTTCGATAGAGTAGCCAGCAGCTTCAACCGCTTCGATAATTTCAGGAAGAGATTCCATATTGATACCATCACCTTGAATAACACGTACACAAGAAGCAAGAACCTTATAACCCTTGCTGTTTACAGTAGAACCGAATGCTTCGTCAAGCCATTGTAGGCAACTAACAACAGATTCAGCCGGAACACCAGAGTCAGGACGCACAACAATGGTACTACCAGAGTTGATAATCAAATCCTTTAGAGTCTTGCCGATGTGGTTACGAACCGCATTTTCCATGTCATAGCTGTCAACAACCATTGCGAGAAATTGAGAGCTACCGCCATAATTCTTGGCAAACTTGCGAATGTGGTTTTCGAAAGCAGCACATTCACCATCACGACCCCAAGAGGTAACGGTGCTGTGTTCCATTGCGGCAATCGAATATGCCAACATTGCAACAGTGTTGTAAACGCTCTGGGCAGTGCGAATAGAAGAAACGGTATCACTCCCCATGAAGTTGACCAAGTGTCCCATACCACCAATTGCAGCAGCTTCTTGGCAATATGCGCCACGGCTGCCAAAATCATGCAGCTTGAACAGAACTTCGCTTTTTGCATCAGCATCAGAAGACTTTTCAAATGCTTCAATGAGTTTTACCTTCATGTGATAGCTGATGGTAGCAACGTTGATCATAGCCCAATTGCGAACAATTAGGGTTTCAATGTATTGTGGCAACCATGCGACGTTTTCATCAAGGCTTTCGATGCTGAACAGGCAGTTGCTACGGTCAATAACAGTACCTTCTGGAATTGCACGAATTTCAAGTGGCAAGTAACCACCGTGTACGTCAACAATATAGCGCCAGCCTTCTTCATTGAAACAACCCATGTGTTCCATGAAAAATGCTTTAGCATCGGTAACTTCATCGTGAGTTACACGAACTGAAAGAATGGTTTTGATGATGTATTGAAGACCAAACATCACGATCTTCTTAAAGCCTTCGCCGAGGCGAGATTCGAAGTAGGAATAAAGCTTAGTCATTCCTTCTGGGTATTGAGCGTATTGGCTTGCCTTGTACGAATCAATATCGAACAGAGGACTGAGAACGGGACGGGTGAATCGGACAATAGGGGTAAGTTTGAACTTAGGTTTCATGTTTAGTGCCTCACTAATTAATTTTTTGACAGTTTTCTCTTTTACAAGAGTCGCAGCACCTCGCTGCATAGTGGTATTTAACCACATTTCCAACCGCTTGTCAAGTAGTTTGTACTTTATAGTGGCAGTGAATCTATACGTTTGAAAATACGGCTTTTCAATTTGTTCAAAGCAACAAGCATTTTCAATCTAAACGAACGTAGTTGTTCCACGGCTTCTTTAGGATCACCGCCATTTTCGATGAACTCAATTATTTTATCAAGTTCTGAAAGTTTCATACTCATGATATAGCCTTTTGTTTGGTGTTTAATTCGCCGCTCAAATACAACAATTTCAAATAAACGGCATGTACATAACCAAAAATCATTTGGTCGTATTGAATACTGAACTTTAAACCTTCAATATAGGCATTGTCAATACCCATCATAGACCATTGGTCGGAACACACATACGAAATTGACATGTCATGTTCGTCTAAGCCAAATGTTATTTGATCTGGTATACCGATATAACCAAATACTTTCGCATATGATTCAAAATCATGAAAATCATAGTTTTTATCATAATGATTAACAATGACAAAAAACATTTCTGTTAATGTTTTTTCATTTTCTTCTTTGCATGTACATGCAAATGTACTATAATAAATCGTGTCATTATAAGTGTTTACCTCAACATCAAACTCATAACCATTTTTCAAAACAACAGCCTTGAGTTTTTTGTATAAGTCTTGGCGGTATTCATCAAACTCTGTTGACATATTAATCCCCGGAATCAACGTCAAAATGGTCGCCGCAATTTTCACATGTATACGACATTAAGCAACGACCAGTACGTTCACCCTTGTACGAATGTTTGCATGGTTTACCCTCTTTATTCAGACGAACCATGCCGGTTGGCTTACCATACATCTTTTGGGCACCACAGTTAGTGCAGTCAACACAATCGTCAACCGCACTATAACCATACCAGCCCCCTGCTTTAGCATAGTCTGGTATTACTTCTTGTACACGTTTTGTCCCATTACAAACAGGACAAACACCATATTCTATAGTCATGGTAAACTCTCAGATTTTTGCAAACTTCATCATGGAGCGGATAATATGGAAATGATCCTCAAAAAAGTTACCTTCGAGTTGATTCAAATTTTCCAATGGAACCCATTCCGCCTTTTCAGCATCGTCAGAGCCAACTACCTTCGGCAATTCTTGTTCGTCCAAAATGAACAAACCAGCATGCGTAATTGTACGACCACGCAAAGAACGTCCCGGCGCATCGAATACTTCGATAGCTTTCAAACTACCATTCAACTTTCCCGGTGGAATACGGATTTTTGTTTCTTCATTCAACTCACGAAGAATGCCATCACGAACCTTTTCATTGTGGTTCAAAAAGCCACCGGGAAGGGCATAGCAACCACGACCGGGAGATTCCTTGCGGCGGATAACCAACACACAACCATTAGAGAACACAACAGAATCACAGGTCACAAAAATTGGAGGATATGGTGCTACAGACCACATTTCCTTGTATTTTTCATAATGTTCGTATTCTTCGGTGATCCAATCAAGTCGGTTATAATCAAAGTTTTCGAACATGGCATCAAACGCCTTGATACCCATACGGGAAACCAAATAGTTTTTGACCATTGATTCAAATTGAACGGAATCGCTGTTATATTCACTCTTACAAATAGACCACGTTTTATACATGAAATTACGCAAGTTGGTTGCGTGAATCATTTCAGTTTTTCCATTATCCGTGTAGTGGAACGGTTCTACTTCACTCGACTTGTACAGGGGAAACCACTTCAAATATTGACTGGTTTGGTCTTTCGTAAACCCATAAATGGTGTATGTGTTTTCAGTAGGAACAACGGCTTGGTAAGCAACCCATTTGATTTGCTTACGAACATCAAGAACCCATTCTTGATCGTCATATAGATTGTCACGGACATTAACAAAAATGATTTTTTCAGGTGCGGAAACACTTGCAAGAATGATTTTTTGGATTTCAGTTTCATTCAAAAGCTTTTTTGGGTTGTGCGCAGCTTTAAAGCTACCGTTGACTACAATGACGTAATCGCTCTTAGCAAGAGCGGATTCAATGAGATGAATGTGACCCAAGTGTGGGGGATTGAAACGGCCAATAACAATGCCATATTTCATTTTTTGCATGATGTTCTTCCTCAGAATGTATAGGTTTGTTTTCATAAAAGCATCACTTCGATGCCATTAATATGTAGCAAGTGTATCACAAGATACACTTTTTGTCAATCGTCTTTCTTCTCTTTACCGCCAGCACGGTGTCCCATTTCAAAACCATTTAAGAATTGATACATTTCATGGATTGTTTGAACTTCTATCCCATAAGACCAATTTTCACGTTTTATAATGATTTTGGTTCCATGATAAGAAATATCAAAATTGAACTCTTTTGCTATACGTCTGGCTTCATCATTCGCACGTAATTTTTCAGCATCATCGTACATCATATTTTTCCTTTAGACGTAAGTATTCGGTACGTTCAAGTTCTTCTTGGCGTTTCTGGTATTCCTGTTCTTCACGGTCGATACGTTCTTGAATGGGTGCGTTATATTCATTAATGAGATTTTTCAATTTTTCATGAAAATTATCAATAATTAGTGTTGAAACCGTAACAACACGTGGTTTGTGTTTATATTCAATACCATCAAACAAATATTTTATTTTG
>Ga0255090_1000175_pt1 | contig 22254 bp, 29 predicted proteins | sample Colum_Yuk_RepA_8_2_FD_188444 | JGI IMG/M metagenome (GOLD analysis project Ga0255090, IMG submission 188444) | Freshwater microbial communities from Columbia River, Oregon, United States - Colum_Yuk_RepA_8d | ecosystem: Environmental > Aquatic > Freshwater > River | place: USA: Oregon...
GGTTCAGGTTATACATCAACACCAACAATAACTTTTAGTGGGCCTACTGGTACAGGTGGTCATACTACAGTTGCAACCGCAACTATAGATTCGACAAAATCGGTGAATGATTATGTTACTATTAATAATGCCGGTTCTGGTTATACTGACGGAACATATCCTCTAGTTTTCACTGGTGGTTCTGGAACAGGTGCGGCTGGTAACGTTTATATTGTTGGTGGCATTGTAAGACGTGTGGTGATAACAAATGGTGGGTCAGGATACTTAACAGTGCCAAGCTTATCATTCACCGGAGCAGGTACACCAACGGTATCTGCTGTATTCACTGCTGCTATTGGTTATCGCATCGCAACTGTTACGATATCTGATAATGGGTCAGGATACGTACCAACCGGAGGTCAAACTCTTAGTGGTTATGTAACAGCACATTATACACCTTAAATATGTAAAACTTTAAGGGTATAATATGCCATCCACATTAGCTAACACATATAGTGGTAGCAATATCTATTTCAATGAATATAATGTGTCATTTAGTAGTGAACCCATACCGGGTTCACCTATACTAATTGGTTATGATTATATTACACAAAATATCATTGCTGAATATAATGGGCAACAAATTGTAGTTGGTCAAGTTCCGGTATCATATTTTAGCACCGATGATTTTTTCCGTTTGGTTATAACATTAGAAGTTGATGGTACAAATAACAGCACTATCCCGTACACAGTAATTTTTGATTTTTCAGAAGATGGCACAGTATTGGGTGCGGTTGACAGGAATCCATTTATTACAGTTTTACCAAGACCAATATTAAGTTTAAATTTATCAGATATTCTATTTTTAGACAGTCATGACATGACAATATCATGGTCTTCTGATGCGATTGATCATGTTGAGATAGTTATTACTAACGCATTGAACGTAATAGTATATTCAGATTTTAATGCACCAGCAAGCGGAACATATACTTTTAATGGTTTAAGTATAAATGCATTTGCTGCCTTAAACCCATATACAGTTACTGTTACTGCATATAATGAACCATTGATTAGCACCAGTGAAAATCAATCATTTGATTTAATTGCGTCTGATATAAATATATCATCAAGTGTTGTAAATAACACTAATACAGTATTTGACGCTGGAATTGAAATTGATGTTTTGCCTGTTATATTAACTGCAAATTTAAATCAAATTGATAAAAGAACCGTAGAACTTGTTTATACAACCCAAGACGCAACTAGAGTTGATATATTAACATTTTTTGGGCAAGGGGGATTAAATCTATCTCCAAATGGATCATATCAATTCACAGGGTTACAATTAGGAATAGTTTATAGCGTCACTATAATAGCCGGTGATGATGAAGGTAATATCGACGTTAGGAACCTAATGTTTGAAATACAAACAGATGGGTTAAATAGTGATAAAGGAATTTTAGGATTAAAAAGAGGAAGTGACATGACATTTTCAGTATCCGCTGGTGTTTACACAAAAGAAACTGACCTTAGTGGTATAGCAGAACCGTTTGTAGGAACTAACGGTTGTTTTGCAGGCAAGTTCCGCTGGGGGCCATGCCTTGAGCGCATTCGTATAGCTAATGAAGAGACATTAGGAGTCTATTTTGGTACACCCGGTACTAATGCTGACAACGCTATTGACTTTTTCACCGCAGCTTCATACTTGTCGTACTCAAGCGCATTAGACGTTGTACGTTTGGCATCGTACAATGGTTCAACATATTTGAACAAAAATGCTACTGTTATTGTAAAATATAATGGTCTTATAGATGGCGGCGTAACCCTTACATCTACTGCCGAAAGTGCAATAACAATTTTGAATGATGATCATTTTACCAACTTATCAGATGGTGACTTGGCATCAAATACATTTATTGCACGTTATTCTGGTGAGCTTGGTAATAGTATTGGTGTTGGTTTCGTAACAAACTCAGCAACTATTGCCACTTCCGATGAATACAAATATGAAATTGATTTGATCGCAAAATATAATGATGACAACGTGAATAATGAATATGTCAATAAGGATTTATTCTATTTCTCACGTGATAAAAAAGTTTATTATGTTAGAGCAGCAGCAACAAAATCTGCCAGATCAATATTCGATCTTGGTGACTGGATGGTTATTAATGGTAATCGCTATCAGGTTAAGGGTATTACTTTAGGTAGTGCATATTCTGTCCAAAAAATCAATTTGACCAATGGTGGTTCAGGTTATACCGCAGCACCAACAGTATCTTTGACTGGCGCTGGGACAGGTGCTTCTGCAACAGCAGTTTTAGCAACTACTGGTTCAGTTAAAGCTATTGCAATTGATAATGCTGGTTCTGGTTACACTGCTTCTGCGACTGGTGCGTTAGTATTCTCTGGTGGAACGCCAACTACACCTGCGACTGGTACTATTACGACCGATGGTTCAGGTGTAATTACATCTATCAACATAACAAATGCTGGCGCTGGTTATAAAACTGCACCAACTGTTACATTCACAGGCATTGGTTCAGGTACTGGTGGTGCGTTAACTGCTACTTTAGGTTATGCTGTAGCGTCCGTTACGGTTACAAATGGTGGCTCTGGTTATAGTGCTGGTGCTACTGTTGCTTTCGTAGGTAATGGTACTGGTGCTGCCGCCGATGCTATCGTTGAAACTGTTGATATAATTGAAATAGATAAACTTTATTCTGGTACTGTTTCGACAGGTGATTATAAAGATTCTTCCGGTTTGTCAAACCCATCTATAACTGAGTTTAGTCGTTTGTGGAGATTCAGTAACGTTATTGGTTTGGCTCCTAGTGACGAGTCTATACACGTTGTTGTTTATGACGCATTGGGTCAAATTACTGGTACTGCTGGTTCACTTATTGAGAAGTTTACCAACTTGTCATTTAGCTCTACTGCTAAGAACTTGGATGGGACAAGTAATTATTGGTTAAACCGCATTAATACAAGTTCTGTTTATATCAGATTGGGTTCTGCATCTTTGGACGGTATCCCATTTTTGAAAGCCTCTACAGACACTGATGCGCAAGGTACAGATTGGGTTGCTAATAGTTTAGTATTAGTTGGTGGTGACGATTCATTTGACACTATGGGTATTGATGATGATATAACTGGATACGATTTGTTCAGAAACCCAGAAGAAACTGACGCACCAATTATAATTGGCAACTGGCGTTCTATTAAAGACGCAGCAGGTATTCCTAATGCTGTTTTAGCTAACTATTTGATTCAGAATATTGCAGAAGAACGTCGTGACTCTATGGTATTTTTCTCGTGTCGTCGTGAATCCGTTGTTAACAATCCACGCAATGAAGTCCGTGAAATACTAAAAGATGTTAATGAATTACCATCAACATCATATGCTGAATTAGATTCAGGTTGGAAATATATGTACGATAAGTACAATGACCGTTACTGGTGGATTCCTACTTCTGGTGATCATGCTGGATGTTATGCACGTACAGATCGTTTACGTGACCCTTGGTATTCTGCTGCTGGTGAACAGCGTGGTATATTGAACAATGTTGTCAAGTTGGCATTCAACCCGAATGAAACTCAACGTGACCAATTGTACTCTAACCGTGTAAACCCTGTTGTTACATTCCCCGGAATTGGCTCGATGATTTATGGTGACAAGACATTGTTAAACATTTCTTCAAGCTTTAACCGTATACCAACTAGAAGATTGTTCATCGTTATTGAAAAGACTCTTGCAAATGCTGCACGTTTTGCATTGTTCGAGTTCAATGATGCCTCTACACGTACACAAGTTTATGGTATCATCGACAAATACTTGCGTGGTGTTAAAGCTGGTCGTGGCGTTGAAGATTATGCAATCGACGTTTCTGAAAAGGTTAACACCCCAGAAGTTGTTGCATTGAATCAGTTCAAGGGTAGAATATACATCAAACCTAAGTATTCTATCAACTTCATTGAATTGAACTTCATTAATGTCGGGGCAACCTTGTCATTCGATGAAGCAATCGCAATTCTTAACAACGCTGTTTAATATCGTTTTAAACACACCAAAAAGGCGCTTAAAGCGCCTTTTTGTTTTATATGAGCAAAGGTATTGTCAAATGTTTAAAGCGCCTAGAAAAGCCTCCTATGAGGTTTTAATGATACTTTAAACATTGTTGCGTGACAACAGTTCTTCTTTAGTAACATAACCTCGAATGGGTATAGTTCCACCGTAAGGAATATCTTTACATTGAAGCATATCACCATTTGTATTCTTGATGAAATCACCAATTTTCTCAACATATGTCCCTTCTTTAAAACTAAAGAAGTCCATGCAAACTTTGACAACACCTTTTATAATTGGCGGTATTTTTTCAAATCCTTTCGAACTTTCATTAGGGTCTGCCAGTTCAACAATATCAGCCATATGATTGGCATATGCAATCAACAATTCACGAACCTGTTGACGTGACATACACTCGTTATAACAAATAAACTTACCGTCAACCTTTCTAATATCCAGTTGTCCAAAACCAATACCGTTTCCACCCCAATTGAAATAAATTGTGGTATCAATGACATCATCAATTTCGATTACAACTGGATTATCACCGTTCATATTTTCTTTAGTCATCATACGTCCCCTCTGCGTCTGTGTCAATGGAGTTATTAATAAGTTCTAAATGATTTTTACACCTAATTGTTTTTGGTGATGTTTGTTTAGAACTGTATGGATTATTTTTCAACATCCATAATACACAATCATCAACTGTAATGCCTTTAGGGTTATAAATCAAATCAATAGTTTTTTTGAATACAAATACTTCATCAATTGATGATAACCACAATGGATTGCTAAACTTTATGTTGATCAATTTTATTCTATAATCACTTCTAGAATCAACAACTCTCATCATTCCAGTAAAAAGATACATTTTATAATTTCTTCAACTTTTCAATTGGGATAAAAACAATTTCATATTTTTCGGGATGATTGAATGCATGGTATTTTGGATTGTATATGACAGTTCTGCGTGAAAGACATAACATATCTCCTTTCTTGAAAGGGGAGAAATCTTCAAGTAGTTCATATTCATACGGCATTTTATATGTGGTATTCATGTGGTTTCCTATGTTGTTTTGATAGTATAATTTTTTAAAATGGGTTTGTCAAACACCTTTACATACTGTTACAAATGTGATATATTAATCTCGCAGCAAATAACAAAAACAGTTTAAAATAAAAGGAAATTACTATGAACCTTGAAAACCCCCTTGAAAGAAACATATTCTTCTATACTGACGTAACCCAAGAAACTATTGGGGAGATTTCCGCAATAATAGTTGAAATCGAAAGTCACGATAAACGTCTAAAGAAACATGCTGCTGTATTTGGTTTAGATTACACCCCAGAACCAATTAAATTTTACATAAACACTCCGGGCGGTGATGCATATGCCTGTCTCGGACTCGTAGGAATAATGCGTAATTGCACCACACCAATCCATACCATTGCAACAGGTTGTGCTATGTCGGCTGGGTTTATTATGGCAATCAATGGCCACAAACGCTTTTGTTTTGAAAGTTCTTCTTACATGTGGCATGAAGCTGGTTACATGGCGTTGGGTAAGACAACTGAGCACGAAGAAAATATGGTTGAGTCTATTCGTTTACAAAAAATAATTGACAAGAATATCATTGAAAAAACCGGACTTAGTGCAAAAGACCTCAAAAAGATATACCGTTCTAAGCAAGATAAGTATATTTCTGCCGAGGAAGCTTTAAAATTAGGCATTGTAGACGAAATTCTTTAATTGTCTATTGCAATTTCCAGTTTTATGTTGTAACATTGTGTATATAATTTGTTACAACATAAATCAGGGATGTTAATGAATAGGATACTTTTAGAACAAACATATGTCATGCAACTAGGCATGTATATGGAACGCTTTCAGTGGATACCTACACTAAGAGTCGCAAAGTTTCGTTGCCCTATTTGTGGCGACTCGCAAAAAAGTAATTATAAAACTCGTGGTTATGTCTACATAAACCCACAAAAGAGAACTCACTTTAATTACAAATGTCATAATTGTGGATACAACAATACACTTTTATATTTTTTAAAAGAACATGTTCCATCATTATATTCTCCTTTGAAAAAAGAGATTATGGTGGAATATCTTTCGCATAAAAGTTTATATGCTGTTGAGAAAAAAGAGCAACAACCAAAAGAAATAAAAAATGTTATATCAAATGTCATGTTAGAATCATTAGATTTAATGACAGTAGATAAGTTACCAGACAAACATCCTGCAAAAATTTATTGTCTGAACCGTTTGATACCAAATGAAAAATTAAAAAGAATAATATACACAAAAAACTTTAAAGATTTTATTGAAAAAATTTATCCTGACAAATATCAAAGAATGCCTGCGGATGAAAGAATTATTTTCGAACTAAGAGATTTGGAAAATAATTTGGTTGGTGTGCAAGGCCGTGTTATTGAAGGAAAAAATAAGAAAAACCGTTTTTTAACCCTTAAATTTGATGATAGTGCTAATAAAATTTACGGGCTTGATAATATAAATAAAAAACTCCCTGTTATCGTCACAGAAGGAATCATAGATTCGCTGTTTATGGATAACGCATTAGCACTTACAGGCGGGGATGTAATCTCAAACTTGGATGAAATACTTGGTATACCAAAATCAAACATCTTTATCGCATTAGATAACGAACCTAGAAGCGAAGATACCGTACACCGTATGGATATGGCTATTAAAAATGGCTATATGGTACACTTCTGGACTTTTGATACTGCATACAAAGATATTAATGATATGGTTTTACATGGCAAAATATCAGCCGAGTATATTCAAAACGAAATATTAACCAAGAGTTTAACAGGTTTTAAAGCACGTGTTAAATTCAATTCATGGAAAAAAGTATAAGGAAATTTTATGCCAATAAAAATGAAAACAAAATCAGAAAGCTTTGTGGTACACTACCCAGAAGCTGTCAATTTTGCCGACGAACAAATTAAAATATTATGGACGCATGGTGAAATAAAAGTAGAAAAAGATATACACGATATCTTAACAAACTTCGATGAATCAGAAAAACACGCTGTTATAACCGCATTAAAATTATTCACATTATACGAATTGAAAGCTGGTGCTGATTACTGGTGTGGTCGTTACATGAAAACGTATCCACGTCCTGAATTGGAACGCATGGCCGCAACATTCGGTATGTTTGAATTAGCAATTCATAAACCATTTTATAACAAAATCAACGAAGCACTTCATTTGAATAATGATGAGTTTTATACATCATATGTCAACGATCCTACACTTAAAGCACGTATGGATTTTATTGATGGTGCTATTAATGATCCTGACGATCTTTACTCAACTGGTGTGTTCTCAATGGTTGAAGGGGCTATTTTGTATTCGTCTTTTGCTTTCTTGAAACACTTCCAATCGAAAGGTAAAAACAAAGCTCTTAATGTTGTTCGTGGCATTAACTTCTCAGTCCGTGATGAAAACATGCATTCCGAAGCTGGTTCATGGTCGTACAGAACTCAAAAGAAAGAAGAAAATCGTTCACCAGAAGAAATGTCAATGATTGAACAGCGTATCAAAGAGGCTGCCTTTATGATATTTGAGCATGAAGATCGCATCATCGACATGATGTGGGAAAAGGGTGATATTACAGGCATAACCAAAGAAGATTTGAAGATTTTCGTAAAGAGTCGTATTAACATTTGCTTAGGTAACTTGGAAATAGAGCCTATTTTTGAGTTTGCCCCAGAAGCAAATACCATAGAAACATGGTTCTATGACAGCATAAACAAGTTCGTGTTTAACGATTTCTTTAGTGGCATTGGTCGTGAATATGTGCGTGATTGGGATGAAGAAAGTTTTGTTTGGAAAACAGAAGAAGAATTTGAAAAGGAATTAGAAGGTAATTAAGTCATGGCTGACATTTATAAGAAATTAAGTGCTGAACGCAAAGAGTTACAAGAAAAAGGCGAAATCCCTATGTGGTACACAACTGCCGGTTGGCAGTTGTTCAAAGAAAAATATCAATATCAAAATCAAACAGTAAAAGAGACATTTTATCGCATTGCCAAACAAGCATCACAACATCTAGAACAATATAATTTGGATGTTGACGTTTGGACGGAAAAGTTTTTCCAATTGTTTTGGAAAGGTTGGTTATCACCATCCACTCCTGTATTGGCAAACATGGGAACCAATAAAGGCATGTCAGTGTCATGTTCAGGTGGTTATGTGGACGACAGTGTTTTGGGTTTTTATGATGCATACAAAGAAGCTGCAATCTTGACTAAAAACGGTTTTGGTACATCTGGCTATCTTGGTGATATTCGTCCCCGTGGGAGCAAAATTAGTGCTGGCGGAAAAGCAAGTGGTATTAAACCAGTTCTTAGACACTTTGTATATGACATGCAAACTATAACACAAGGCACCCAACGCCGTGGCGCTTATGCAGGTTATCTTGAAATTGATCACGGTGATTTTGAAGAAGTGTGTGATTTAATTCAACACGAACCCGATGATTTGAACGTTGGCTGGATTGTTACTGACAAGTTCATCAAAAAGCTTAACAAGGGAAATAAAGAAGCAGTTCGTCGCTACAAGAAAGCATTGAAGACTAAGATGGTTACAGGAAAAGGATATTTCTTCTTCCGTGATAAAGCTAATCGCATGTCTCCAAAAATGTATAAAGATTTGAACTTGGATATCAAGGCTTCTAATCTATGTGCTGAAATTATGCTACACTCTGACGTTGATCATACATTCACATGCGTTTTATCAAGCATGAATCTATTCTTGTATGATGAATGGAAAGATACTGATGCAGTCTTTGAAGCAACAGTATTCCTTGATTGTGTTGCAGAAGAATTTATACAAGCTGGTAAAAAAGTTCGTGGTATTGAAAACGCAATACGCTTTACTGAAAAGGGCCGTGCATTAGGTTTAGGTGCATGTGGTCTACATTCATATACACAAAAGAAAGGTTGGGCTTTTGAAGGATTTGAAACTCACATGTGGAACATTGAAGCTTTCACTTATCTTCAAAATGAATCCTACCGTGCTTCTAAGTGGATGGCAGAAGTAATGGGTGAACCAGAATGGTGTAAGGGTTACGGCATGCGTAATACACATACTATGGCAATTGCCCCTACTAAATCTACCGCATTGTTAATGGGTGGTGTTTCAGAAGGAATAAACCCTGACCCTGCTATGGTGTTTACTCAATCTACTGCTGGTGGTGAAGTTGATCGTATCAATCCAGTATTCCTTGAAGTTATGAAAGCAAAGGGGAAGTTTGATAAGAAAACTATCAAATCTATTGTTGAGAAGAATGGTTCCGTTCAACATCTTGAGTGGCTAACTGACGATGAAAAACTTACGTTTAGAACAGCGTTTGAAATTGATCAAAAGGCAGTCTTACGTTTGGCATCCACAAGATCGACCCGTATTGACCAAGGGCAATCTTTAAACTTGTTCTTCGCCGCAGATGAAGATGAAGAATATATCAGTGAAGTACATCAACAAGCATTCATGGATGAAAATATAAAATCTTTGTATTACATCTATACACTAGCTGGGGTTCAAGCGGCTAAAAACGAATGTCTCTCTTGCCAATGAACAAAAAAGGAGCATTAATGCTCCTTTTTTCATTGTAAATAGAACTATCTTAACAATTTAACACAAAATCATGTTTGACAGTCTGCATTTAACGTATATGTTAAAAAGTATATGTGAAGAAAGTGAAATAGAAGTTTTACCTGATACGGTAGAATTACAAAAAAACATTCTCTCCTTCAAAACAAACTTATCCGAGTTTAGAAACTCCATTCAAAAAAACGAAATAAAAAGTATATCATTTTTCTCTGTAGAACCTTTATTTGAATCAATATCATTCTCAATGGATAATGATTTTATTGTGCGTTGTGTTGTACAATAAAAAAGACGCCTTAGCGTCCTTTATATTTTGTATATTCACTTTCTAAACCAGAAGACATAACCAACTGTATATGTCCAACATTAGTATCGTCAAATGTTACTTTAGCCGATATGGTTTCGTCGGTAAAAAGAATCGGATAAATCAACTTATAATAATTCAATATTAAAGTTAAATTTTTACATAAAGCTCTTTCAGTTGACTTATCAGCATTCTCAAAAACAACTTTCAAACAAACTGACTCAACATCCCTAAAAAATCTTGAATATGACATATATTACTCCATAAATTATTGTTGTTCGTGTAAATTGAACAAACTTTCAGATATATGTAATAATTCATCATAATTATAAATGTCTTTTAACCACTTTTCTGGTATCCCTTCATACCCATAATAAGCACCCGCCAACTGACCAACAATGGCAGCCGTTGTGTCTGTATCATCACCTAAGTTGACTGCCGCCAATACAGCATCACGATAATTATCAGTATTAAAGAAACACCATAAAGCTGCTTCAAGTGACGCTATAACAAACCCAGAACCCTTAATTTGATCTACAGTCTTTGTTATGAATCCCTCTTTCAAGACATTAGTTGCAATACCTTGTAAAACATCATCCCCATTAATATAACTATAAATTTCTTTTAAAATGTAATTTTTGTCATGACCCAATAATGCCAATTTTATAACACCTGCAAATAGTTCGGCACATGTTAGACAAAATGGAGAAGCATGCGTTGTTGAACTCATCTTTACAGCATAATACCAAACATCTTCAATCTTCTTAAAATACATTGGGATTGGTGCCATTCTCATTATAGCGCCATTACCACTACTGTAATTACTTGTATTCCCCGAATATGGATTCTTCGTATATTCATATGAATCTAACGCACACGCTGTTGTCGTGCCAATATCAAAACATTTTCCGGTTGGACTTTTATAACCACAATTCATCCAATTGACATAACGATTCATTTGGTCAATTGGATCAAATCCATTCTTTTGTATTAAGCTTTCCGCCAAACACAATGCCATAATGGTATCATCAGTGTAATACCCTTTATTCAATTTGAATGGGCCACCACCTTTCATATCAGTTACAGGAGGAAAAGTATCACGATCCATAAATTCTACTTGCATACCAACAGCATCACCGATGGCTAACCCAAAAAAACAACCCAACCATCTACTCTTTTTTTCAATCATGATTATATTCCAAATGTAATTTTATACTTTTTTAAAATCTTATGTTCTGGGTCAAATATGTTAACGGCCTTCAATACATCTACAATAGTTAAACCAATATTAGCATTAACATGAACAAAATATTTCTTTTGTTCATCCAACATATCATCACTATCATCAAATATACAATATAGGTCAATATTATGTTCTTTGCAATATTGCTCTATGTCATAACCACGTGCTTTATAAGTATAGGGTGTTTTGTCAACAATGCGACTTGTATATTTGAATCCGTTATCTTTCATCAACTCACATATTTCTTCAATAGAATAATGCAGACGCCATGACGATGAAATAACAATCTTAGTCTCAGGAACGTATTCAAACAATAAATTCAAAATGCTCATCAAATACTTATCAAGAGTCAAATTATAAGCGTCTTCACCAGCTTTTCTTTGTTCCCAATCATCTTTTTTAGATAAAATCTCTGATTGTACCGAATTTAGCACACCATCAAAGTCCAAGAATAAAACACCACTCATACAGCCCCCAGAAGGCGTTTTAAGACGCCTTTCATATTAACCCAATACCAACGCACATAAAATTAATATAGCGCCTAAAAAAGCATTATAGCACATTTTAAAACATATGTCAAACTAAACGGTTCTCTTTAAATATGGTAAACGATGAGGATTGTATGAAATATTTCCAGAGACTACCAATAATAAAATATCCAATAAAATATAATTCTATCAATGAAGCCAATCAAGGTAAAGACCTTATAGAATATTCCACCACCGTTGATTTAAATGTTCGTTATTCTGTATTGTCTACTGTTTTAACAAACCCATTCGCAACATATGATTATGTTGTTGAAGATGGCGATACACCACATTCTATTGCGCATATGTATTACGGGAACCAATACTATTTCTGGCTAGTATTAATGTCAGCACAAATATTTGATTGGGCGCATGAATGGCCTATGAATAGCGATGAATTAGAAACATACATATACGAAAAATATAACATGACCTTTGAAGAATCATTAACAGAAATTCACCATTATGAAGATTCCGATGGGTATATTATTGATGAATTGACATGGTTTAACACACCAGTACCAAAATATGCCATAAGCGTTTATGACTACGAACATGAACAAAATGAACTAAAAAGAAACATAAAACTTATATCAAAAAATTATGTTGGCGAAATTGAAAATGAGTTTGACGCAATCATAAAATCAATTAACGATACTGTAGAAATAAACAAAGTATAAAGGATTACCATGCCATTACCAACACAAAGACATGCAGGGCAATATAAACTTAGCGAATTAACTTTAACAAATTTTAAAGGAAAAAAAGTTGATATAAAAGCTGCTCTCATAAAATTAGATATACAAACTGACCTTTTTAATAACTGTATGCACGGATCAATAGTAATACGTGACAAGGCTAATTTTATTCAAAACATACCGCTCATAGGGGAAGAAATACTTACACTAAAAATTAAAGCAGATGATGAATCTCCCGTGAAAACATTTACTTTTTATGTTTTCCAAAATGATAACGTTGAAGTTCAAGGTAAAGATACTTTCATTTATACATTATATTTCAGTTCTATTGAATTATTGACAAATAGAAGTATATCCGTTAGTGAAGGGTTTAAAAATATCAATACCACTAAACTTATAGAAAAAATGTTTGATCGAATCAGTACAAAGCAACTCAACACTGAAAACACATCAAACACCATTAACTATGTTGCTCCAAATATATCACCATTGGAAATTATAAACTATGTTTGTACCAGAAGTGTTTCAAATAAAAACCCAAACTCTGCCTGTTATGTTTTTTATGAAGACCTTAATGGGTTTAACTTCAAAACACTTGACTCTTTAATGATGGAAAAACCAAAGTTTACTTATGGGTTTCAACATAAATCAGAAGCAAACACAGATTTTAGTTTCGAATATTATGCCGTAAACAAATGGAAAGTTGAACAAAACTTTAATATATTGGATAACATTAATAAAGGAATGTATGGATCAACAACATATTCTCTTGATCCTTTCACCCGTGAATATAAAAAATATGTCTATAATTATTTCACAAACACCGATTACATGAAAACACATCACCTAGAGTCAACAAACCCAAAAAATAAATTACATACCTCTAATTTCTTATTCAAAAATGTTGCAGACAACTACAATAAGTTTGGTATGGTAGGCACACATCAACAAGGAAAATTAGAAAAGCTAGGTGTTAGGTATTCTCAAATAAATCAGTTGACAAATTCATACAAAATGATTATGGAAATACCCGGTAATAGCAACCTGTATGCAGGCGACGTAATAACAATTGATTATCTGAATTATTCATCAGATAAAGATAAAGAAAAAAAGGATTTATTTTTAAAAGGTAATTATATTATAATGGCAACTAGACACATTTTTACACAATCTGAGTATCAAACTGTTGTGGAAGCAGTAAAAGATTCATTCTACGATGATCATGAAAAATATGATCGTACTGGTATGGTGATATAATGGAACATATTCTAGTATATGCTTATTGCAGTGAATGTGAAAGAAACTTTATCAATTTTATTTCAGATAATGATAAAAAACTAACATGCCCATATTGCAAAACTTCAAGTAATTTTTTACCACCTGATAACAAAAAGGAAAACGAGGAATAACATGCAACTTAACTTCGCCGGTCAATCCGGATTATATTGGTTTATCGGTGTAGTAGAAGATAATCTCGATCCAGATAAATCAGGGAAAGTACGTGTACGTTGCTTTGGTATACACACTGAAGACCTATCAAAAATACCCACCGATTCTTTACCGTGGGCATTAGTTGGTGTTTCAACAAATTCTAGTTCAAGTGATATCGGTTCAATTGTTATAGGTTCAATCGTATATGGTAGATTCCTAGACGGCCAAGAAATGCAATTGCCATTAGTTGAAGGGCTAATACCCGGCCTACATTTGGACACTAACACATCATTAGGATTTAATAACTTCAAACCAAATGCCCCAAAAAAATTAACATATACAGGAAACCCATACTCTAGAGTTGATAACATCCCTGAACGTGTATACTACCCCGATGTTAACTCCGCTAAAGGCATAACTATATCTCAACCTAAAAACACACGTAAACCAAAATATCCATATAACATCGCATCTATGTCTGATTCAGGTCATGTCATCGAACGTGACGATACCCCCGGAAATGAACGTGTTTGTGTCCAGCATAAAAACGGCTCATACATTGAAATGATCCAAAATGGAGATGGTGTTATGAAAACAGTTAAAGACCTTTACAATCTTTGTGTTAATCATTATCAACATATAAAAAACATGAGAGCCGTTACTGTTGGAAATGGTGACAACCTAAAAATACTAAGTGGAGACAAAACCATCGAAATTGATTCCGGAAAATATGTCTTAACTGCCAAAGGTCAAAATGTTACAATTGATGGAGAATGCACATTAACAGTAAACGGAAACTGCACTTCAACTATAAATGGAAATAAAAATGAAACAGTAAACGGAAACTATAGCATAACTGTAACTGGAACGTATGCCGTTCAAGCTGGAACAACATCTTTAGTATCAAGTGGAGTTACTACTATAGATGGTGCTTCAATCTTACTAGGTTAAATATAATTTATTTTGTGATGAATATTATGAACTTCAAAAAACACTTATTATTTGCATTGTCGGAAGGAAAAATAGATGATGTTAATGACAAATATACAGAACTACCAGAAAACGAAAAACAAAATGTTCTAAAAGCTATACCACATGGAAATGCACAACATTATGATTGGGCACTAAAACATCATTCCCAATCACCTTTGGACTTAAATGATTTACATAACACATTAAAGACATTCAATGATAATAAAGACAAATTATCAAAGAAAAATATACATCATTATAAATCATTTAGTGATCTAAAACAAACAGTAAGCCAATTTAAACCAAAGCCAAAAGATCATACGGTAGTTTATGATTCCCCTACGTTGAGAATTACACAACACCACACACACCAATCCGCAATTGAAGGTGGGACACTTAAAAAAGAAAACCCACATTGTCAAGAGCTAAATGGGAAAGCAAAATGGTGTGTTTCCGCCGATTCGTCTACTGGCAAAACAAGATTCGATAGTTATACAAAAAATGGCTCAGCCCCCTTGTATACCATTGATGATAAAACAAACAAAAGAAAATATGCACTGGTTGCTGATAAGGCACAAGGAATAGATGCTGCCGAAATTAGAGATGAACATAATAATTATCCCCATTATAAAATGGAAAATGACGATTATGAGCGTCATATTAGTAAAAATCCTGATGATCATGAAATACATCATTTTATAAAAAAATATCCTGAATTAATGCATACCCCTTTGAAATCTTTCCTTTCAGGTGAAGATAGCAAAAAATACAAAGAAGTAAGGAATCGCATTTTGAGCGGTGAATATACTGATAAAGATGTTGATACAGTTTTTTCTGACCCACAACATGACACTGCACGTTATGCAATTGCAAGAGAAAATCCACAAGACATTAAACAACATCATATTGATAAATTTATGGAAAATGATTACAAAGCAGAAAGTTTAACAAGGGAAGAATTAACAAATCATCCACTTATGCATTCAGGTCATATTTCAACATTAATGAAATCAAAAGACACAAATACTATTTTAACCACATTAAAAAATGATAATATAAAACCAGAACATCTAATGCATGCGCTTGATATAGATCATTACAAAATACAAGTTACTGCAATAAAACATAAAAACGCAGACCAAGAAGTTTACAAAAAAGCTATTAGTTCAGTTAATTATATTCAAAGTCCTGTTGGTGTTAATGAACACATATCGAATCATATACCATTAGACAAAATGGATAATGACACACTAAATCATTATTTTAAAAGCCGTTCTACTAACACTGATAATAAAGTTCATATATTAAAAACTAATCCATCATTAACAACCGAAAATGTATATAACGCTTATAAACATGGTTTCAAACCACAAATAATTGCAGCATTACAACATCCAGCCGCTTCTAAGGAAATGTTGGAAAGAGCTAAAACTGTTGGTAGTGCTGAAATAAAACAAGTTGCAGAAGCAGAATACAATAAACGTTACCCAAATGAAAAAGGCTCTTAATGAGCCTTTTTCATTCTTGATCTAAAACTAATGGTTTTATAATTACAGGGTATCGTGAATCAATCAAAACCATATTTCCATGCGTAAACTCCAATAATACTGGATGAATAACACAGAACTTATGATTATAGGGTGAATGCGTATAACGCAACATACTAAAAACATCAACAAAACGTAAATCACCAAATGGGATTGCCAAATAAACATTCTTGACATTTCCAAATATTTCATTCATCCCAGCTTTTAAGTCATGCGCCTTGAAATAAGCATTCTTTGAAACATGATCAACGAAATGATCTAAGTCGCCATAACCTCTTTCACGTATTATTTTTTCTGCATCAATATTAAACATATATTTGCCAACATCATCTTCATAGTTAAACATGTCCATCACACAACTCCTTTCTTATTCTGATATATTCTTTCATCATTAAATGTTAACACCAATTGTTTTGCGAACTCTTTCATATAATGTTCAGGTTTGTTGTGATGATACCAAATATCTTTCTCAGTATAACTATTCTCCAATGTTTTTTCCCTACCCATAAAAATTGATTTTTTTAAGTTTGCCATCTTATAAGTGAAATGGTCAGTCTTATCAACAGGCTTAACTGTTTCAAAATTGAATATCACATTACAATTAAAACGTTTGATAACATCTAATTGATGGACTGTTCTTATGTCGGGAATAATAATGTAAAAATCATAAGTGGGACGTTTTTTGGCAACCTCTTGAAACTCAGTCAATTTTGCAGACATAACTTCATCCCACAAAATACCATCTCCTAACAAGTAAAGTTGTTCTGTGAGTGTGGACTTGTTGATGTTTAGTTTTTTGTTATGCGCTAATTCCGTAATGAAAGAAACTGTTTTTTCAATGGAATGTGAGAAGTTTTCAATGAAAACTTGAAGATATTTTCGATAATTTGGTGTTTTATAAAATTCTTTGTAGGTTTGGTCTAAAAAAGTTTGTAAATGTGCCGCCATACGACGATTTCTGTTCAAATCATTTCCAGTTATTCCAATAACATACAAAGTCATACTCTACTCCCAATATCATGTGTAAGTGTAACACAAAAAACAATTGATGTCTACTAGAGACATCTTATTTAATTTATGCTACACTTGATATGTATAATTAGAAAATTAAAGCTCGGAGAATGGATTGTCTTCACTGAAATCGACCAATGTAGACTCCTTTGTTTTCAAATACGAATTGTCATTCATGCTACTGTCATTAGCCACATCATTAATAACCCCAGCAATATTTCTCGAAACTACACCATTTGTTAAAGGTAATGTCGAAGACATTTGACCTTGGCTATTAGTTATGACAACCACATTATTCAATGAATTGTATGATATAACTTCGGCAGTAAACCCATTGGTTTGTGTTACCGTATCACCCATAGAGAAATTACCAACACCAACCGCCAATTGTATTTCAGTTGCCAAATAGTTAATATCGAAACCGTCAATTTCAGAATCACCTGTTTCAAACTTCTCACCATTGAACTTGAATACACGACATGAAATTTCCCATGAATAACGTTCACCTAATGTAGAAAAGTTTTCATTCTGATTCACATATGTAATTTCAAATACTCGCTGACGCTCATCAACAGCAAATGGTATGTAAATCAAATCTCCTTCACGTGGTATAACTATTTCTGGATTAGCCGCTGTTACAGTTTGTTCAAAACGTTTTCTTGCACAAGATAATGTTAACTCTTCTGATATTTGCAAACCAAACTTACTCAACATCTGGGAACCACCAAATCCGTCATAACTCTTGACATAAAACTCTAGCGTTATGGCTTGTTCAAAAGATGAATGGGTATCTTCACCATAAAATGAATCAAAGTTCATCAAAGAACGAGGAAGATATTTTAAATCTATGCCAGATATTTGTATCGTTTCAGCCGTCAAAGAATGTATTAAATCTTGTTCGGCTGCATACGCTGAATAGTTTGATATGAAATATGGATTGGTTGCCATAATTTACCTTTGTTGTTTCTGTGTTTCTAGTACAATTACACGGTTGGCAACGCCTTCAATAGAATCTCTTGCCTTCTTAACTTGATCGCCGTAATCATTGATCCACCACACAACAATACTCTGAAATATCGCAAACAAAAAAAGTCCAACATACATTCCACCATTAAACTTTTCAACAAATCCATTCTGTTTGTCAATTTCTTTGTTGGCTTTATCTAAATCAGTTTTTAATGTTTCAATTTCTTTTGTAGTGTCTTTCTTCAAATCATCTAACTCTTTGGCAAAGTTATTTTGAATAGATGATACTTGCGCATGTAAATTATTGTATTTCTCTTGCAAAACCAATAATGAACTCAAGTTTTGTGTTTGTTTGTCTAACACAGACTTTATTTCTTCTAATACTTGTGCTGTTGTATCAAGTCTAAAAAGTATTAACGGAATTTGGTTTTCCAAATTTTTTTCAGGCTCCATTACCAGTTCCCCAATAAGCAAAATTTCTTACCCATATTTAAAGGTTCTGGTAATTTCATTCAGGATTGTTTGTTTAACATCTCTAACATTAATGTTTCAAGTTTTTCTAAACGAGATTCTAATTCATTGATATGTTTCTGTTGCATTTTTTCCTTTTCACGCTTTTCAACAAAACGCTTGTATTCAGTAGTGGCTGTATTGATAACCGCACCTGTCTTGTGGTCACGAATTAATTCACTGTGTCCTTCAATATGTATTACAGCATCTGCCGGTATATTATTTTTCACAAACCAACCCCATAGATTTCTTTTCAATACACTCTAACACCGATATGTAAGTATCGGTATATTCAACCTTTTGTTGTTCAACAGGTTTTGATTGTATGTCTTTTAATTTCTTGCTCAATTGAACTTGATTGTTATATTGACTTATTTCTAATTGACTTATCTTATCTCTAAAATCATTCTGGAATTTATTGGAAGCCTCAATATCCTTGTTCATTTGTTGTATCTGTTCATTCGCTTGTGATAACTCTTTCGACAATTCGTGGTTCAAACGAAACTGCATCCACACAAACCCTAACAAAACAATCAATAACAAACCAGATAGTATTTGTAATCTTATATTACCCATATTACACCTTCTTGGTTAAACTATCAACCAAATGTTCCAAAAACGCCTTTTTCTTAATTGGGGTGTTTGCAGTAGTCATTGCAGAAGGTGTTATAGGAGGAACCAAATCCTTTATTTCAGCACTTTCTGTTTTTGCATTCTTGTCTGTATATTCCTTTTGCATTTTCTGCGTTATAGCTATCTTCACGGGAATGGAAGCAGTTGTTGTTGCTGCCATGCCATCCTCGCCTAAATTTGTTTTATTATCATTCGTATTCATTATATTATCCAACATAAAAACCAAGTGGTTCGTCAAAGTTATAAATGTAGTCTTGCTTAATCTGTGCAACTTCTTCAACCGCAGATTGATAGATTGCTTCGCCATTCAAAACAACACCACTAGGTAATGGAACATTCGCAAACTTGCGCAAATTATCTCCCCATTGACGTTTCACCATTGCAGCGGCCAATTCACGCAAGCGCCAATCACCCCATATTCCTGTATAAACACTAGGGTCTATAATAGCGTAGCATTCAACCATGATATATTCACCAACACCAAAGCGCACTGTCCAATCTGTATCAATAAACAGCTTGTGACTATGTATACGATAACGGAACGGCGAATCAGGATTAAACAAATAATTCATATCAGCCAAATATTGTTTGACAATAAAATAACTACTAGCACCACTTCCTGTCCCAGCCTGCGTCATTCCCAAAATGGCATCTGCTGTTATATGGTATTGCACATTGAACAACATACCAGATGATGACATAGGGCTTGCGCCATAAACATTCAATACAGAAAATATATTGTCTGGCATAGTAATATAACGATTATCAATATCAGTTTGCGTTAATTGATGAATGTAGAAAGTTCTTTCTTGAGCATCCAACGAATATTCTTGCCAATATTGCAATGCATCATCAATTGCATTGTCAATTTGTTGTGGGGCAATATTAATGGTTATTACAGGCGCACCACATCTTTCAAGACAATATTGTTTTAGTTCTTCACGATTGGATGGAATCATTCTTTATCCCCAAACATTTCAGTAAGCTTTTCTTCAAATATTCTTCTATATAACATCTTCATCTTACGTCTAGAAAAATATGGCCTATAACGATAATCGTACTTAGCCTTCCTACTTTCGCTTATAGGAGCCTCTAGAGACATATCTGAGGGGTTGATAGTATCTGTGTCCAAAGTAGGCTGGAAGGTGCCTTCTGGGCTGTTTATGAAGGGTTCTGTAGAGTTAGGTTGACCCGGTGTTGGATAGGTGAACCAAGTCCTTGCATTGTTCAGGACTTTGGCATTGTTATTTTGTTGATTGGTCACTTGACGTGCCAATAATTCTTCAAATCTGTTTTCCATTTTTATCCGCCTGCATGTAGATATACGATATTTATCCTATTATTTTATCAAATTAAATAAATTATCTAAAAGGAGTTGTATATGAATTTCTTGCAATATTTGGTTGAAAATTATGACCTTGATTATCATGCTTTGGAACATGCTTATAAAAAATCCGCAGATCATTATTTTGAACATGGAAGTTATGATGAAAAATTAAAAACAAATGTTTCAGATATGGAAAAGAAAGTCAATGATAAGTACATGGCAACACCTGCTCATGAATTAGATAAAACATTACAACACTTAGATGATGTGCATGAAGATTTGAAAAACAAATATCATGAATCTACAAATCAAACACACAAAAATATCTATGGTAGACTTTTAAATCATGCAAAAGGAATACGTTATAAATTGAGTTTGAAACAAAATCAAGAAAAAGTAGATTTGGCCCCAGAAACATATCATGGAAAACACGAAGCACCCGGTATAGAAGGTAATGCACCATTACATGACCTTACACATAATGGAATATACCCTAATGACATTTATACACACATGCACCAATATCGCTCAGGGGATGATAGTGATTTTGAATCCATGTCTGTTATTTCAAATGTAAAGAATAGACCAAATAGAATGGTGAAAATATATCGTGCGGTTCCTGACAATTTGACAGCAAAAGACCGTGCCCGGTAAAATAGCTAAAAAGATGAAATGGATGATGGATTATCATAAAATACCTTCGGATGCCAACCCAAAAGATTCATGGGATACCCATTATTCAAAATTGAAAGCCCAACATGATCATGAATTGGAAAATACACCAGAAGGTGAAAAACCAATTAAAATAAATCCGGGAGATTGGGTGTCTATCAGCAAACGTTATGCAATTGATCATGGAAAGGATAATTTAGGTGGAAATTACAAAATAATTTCAAAAACCGTTCCTGCAAAACATTTGCACACTGATGGAAATAGTTTTGCAGAATGGGGATACAATCCAGAAGAAAAATAAATTAGATAATTTCGAGGGGAAGAACATATTCTTCAAATAACGAATCATCTTCTACAGATTCATACACATGACCATTTGATCTTGCATATATGAATGATGGATATTGAAGTTGGAAATCATCGGGTACTTGATACCCGATGTGCCTTAGATTATCAATAACCAAGTCTGCATAACATTGTGTGCCGCAATAAACTTTAATATTTTTCATTTGATTTCACAATCCTTAACTTAAAAGCAATTACGTTGGGAGAACACATTGGTTGTACACCACAAATACTATGTGAAATTAAACTAGGATGTATTCTCTTTAATTCTGGAAAATAATTTTCATTGGTGATATATTCAAGTTTATTTTCTAACAGTTGCAGAAGGGATTCTAATGTTTCACAATAGGTGATACAATCATAAAACTTTTCT
>Ga0255090_1000181_pt1 | contig 21393 bp, 24 predicted proteins | sample Colum_Yuk_RepA_8_2_FD_188444 | JGI IMG/M metagenome (GOLD analysis project Ga0255090, IMG submission 188444) | Freshwater microbial communities from Columbia River, Oregon, United States - Colum_Yuk_RepA_8d | ecosystem: Environmental > Aquatic > Freshwater > River | place: USA: Oregon...
AGATTAATGTGAGTAATTTTTTGAAGCTTTTAAGCGAATCTTTTCCAAAATCTGTTTCAGACATTTTGAATAATGAGAAAACAGACTCCCAAACGAAATCTGCCGAGTTAAATTGGCACCCTGAACTAGATGATGTTGCCCGTGGTACTGGTTCATCACGCCATTATTGGGAAATGCCAAATAAACATACGATTACATTGGATGGGAAAAAAACCGATATACGTCATGGTTTAAAAATGGCAGTAAAATCGCATTTGGATGATTTTCATGACGGCGAAATGTTAGGAAAACAACAAAATAAAGAAGAATCACACGAAAAATATGAAAACTTCCGTGTTATAAACAAAGAAAAAGACGGAAGCTACAAAACAAATAACAATGGCGTTTTAGCTCCAATTTTTGACAAGGATAAAAAAGGAAATTGGATGCATGTTGGACATGTCTCTACGTATTCAACAGACCCTAAAGGATTTGAAGATCACATTAAACAAACTACTCCACCTGATTTCAAGCATAAAAAACCAGATTTAGATGATATTATAATTGCTTTGAAAGACCACGAAGATAAACATCATAGTGATTTATACACTATGTCTGATCGTAACAAAGAAATCGTAGAAAAACACCCATTTGCAAAGAAATTAGCGCATTTGATTGACACAACTGGTATTACCAGTCACGACCTACATTCAAAAAACTTGGGTATGTTCCATCATCCTATTACGGGCGAGAAAATGCCTGTTGTTTTAGACTATGGTGCAACAAAGGATTTGTTGGGGTCATATACAGATGCCTCTGATAATGAAAGAAATAAAATAAAAGTTAGGACATTGAAAGAATCTGTATTATCAGAAATGCATCAAAGTATTGACAGTTTATTAAGTCAAAAAATGGATATACATGATAAAAACGATATGTTGAATGATTACATAGAGCATCTAAAGAAATCTAGAATTTCATCAGGGATAAAGAAAATTACAGAAGGCGGATCACGCAATTATATTTCGCATAATAATACATATCATATTAATTTGGATGGAAAACCTATTAAAATTAAATATGGGACAAAATTGGCTAAGAATGAAGATGGTGTATCGCAAAATGAACATGAAAGTTCCGATCAATATAAAAAGTTCCACACATACACAAAAGATAATCTAGGAAATTATCATACAAATCCTAATGGTGTATTAGCTACAGTTTTGGGCAATGATAAAAATCACCACTGGAATGAAATGGAGCATATTTCACCGTTTTCAGCAAAGGCATTCAAAGAGTTTACCAAGTCTGCGTACACGCCGCATGGTATTGATTTTGATGAAATGATCAAACACATTGAAAATGTTCGCCATAATAGTTTCAGTTCAAATAAGTTACCAGAAAATGAAAATATTTCTAGACATCCTTTGACTAAAAAATTGGTGATGCTTGTTTCATCTACTAATATAGACCCAAGGGATTTGCGATATAAGTTTAATTGGGGAACGCATACACACCCAATAACCAAAGAAAGAAAGCCCGTTATATTAGACTACGGGTTGAATAAAAAAGCATAAGATATTGACCTTCTCGTTTTGATATGATAAAATGGGAAATATCAAAACGAGAAGGTTAAAATGTCAAAACACATCGAAAAATCAATTTGGGACATACTTCAAAAAGTTAAGTCCACCTCCAAAACTAGTGAAAAACTATCTATACTTAAATCTTACGTGGAACAGTTAAAAATAAATGATATTTCTGGATATAATATTTTCCTAAATGTATGTCAACATGTTTTTGATTATCAAAAAGTTTATTATATTAAAAAAATTCCGGCTTGGAAAGATGAATACAAGCAAAACTTAAATGGTCATTGTATTGTTAATCACCTTAGCGAAGGTGGATTAATTCATTCTTTGTTAAACAGAACCATTACTGGTAATACTGCAAAAACCGCTTTACACTATGCACTCACAAACAGTTATTCCTTTGAAACTTCGTGTCTTATCCAAAGTATTTTAGATAAAACCTTTGATATTGGTGCAGACCACACCACTTTCGCAAAAGCATTTGGTTTTGATTTAGTAGTTGAGCACAAAGTTTCCCTTTGTACACCTGCCACACAGAAACTTATTGATGATTTTAAGTATCCAGCTATCGGACAGTTGAAATACGACGCCATGCGTATTGAAGTTGATATTCAAAAAGACTCTGTAAAACTTATTACTAGACCCGGAAAGACTATCTTAACCAACAATCAAACAATAGATAGCACTTTGATTCAAAAAATTCTCCCAACTATACGTGATGCATACAAAGAACATGGCTATGATGTAGGTGGCGAACGCATTCATATTGATGGTGAAATGGTTTTCATGCATAACGGGGAGTTTTTAAAACGTCAAGCTAGTAATGGTATTGCAAACAAAGTTGCAAAGGGAACAAAAGAAAGAATTGAAGATGATGAAATTGTTTTTTGTGCATGGGATATTATAACACCAGAGGAAAAGAATGGCTCGTTGAAAATACCATACAAAAAGCGTCTTGCCATTCTCAACAAAGTAATTAAAGGTATCAAATATTTTAGACTTGCCGAAACCCACATAATAAACAATAAAGAAGAAGCCATACAATTAGCGGTAAAATATGTTAAAGATGGCCTTGAAGGGTGTATCATCAAAGACCCAAATAGTTTTTGGTCAGCGGAACGTGTAAAAACTCAATTAAAGCTCAAAGCAGTTCGTGAATGTGAAATGCGTATCATTGGGTATAATCTTTCCGATGAAACAAAATACTCAGGACTTGTTGGGTCATTAATAACAACATCAGAAGATGGAAAGGTTATTGCTAATATTTCAGGTATGTCTGATAGTGACAGAAAAGAATATCTAGATAAAAAGTATATTGGTAAAATTATCACGGTTCACTATAACGAAATAACAACTAATAAGGAAGATGAAAACAGATTTTCTTTATTTCTTCCTCGAATTGTTGAATTACGTGAGGACAAAACAACTGCTGATACATATGAAAGCATTAGGGATGCAGATTTTATAGTTGTAGTTTAAGGAAATAAAATGGACATAAAATACATAGGGATATGTGGAGTTAAAGGGTCAGGTAAATCAACACTGGCCCAAATAATACAAAACAAATATGAAAAAGATGGGTATAAAGTAATTATAATTCCGTTTGCATATGGAATTAAGAAAACTCTTTCAAATTTTGTTGCCGACTCAATTAATATTGATTTAGACATTGCAAAAGAGTATTTTTATAACCCAGATAAAAAGGAAAAAATAATTGATGGGATTGGGGTTAGCGCCCGTGTAATGATGACTGCGTTTGGCACTGACTTTATACGTTCAATCAATAAAAACTTCTGGTTAAAGTATACAGATCACCTTATAGAAAAATATATTACTGAATATAATGATTGTGAAAAATTGTTATTTATTTTTGATGACATACGATTTGCGAATGAGTATGAATATGCTAGTACAAAAGGGTTAGTGTATTTTATAGCAAGAAGTTTTGAGCAAGCGCATCCATCATTTATAAAAAGATTATTTTCTAAAAAAGTTCATTCATCAGAACAAGGGATATATAAGTTTAGTACCGCTGAAAATCTTTTGATAAATGACAGTGATATTTCAGCACTAGAAAATGTTTTTAACAAATTGGATGAGGTTTATGATGTTTGATAGTTTGGCAGCAGTATACAGCTACGTTTCAAAAAAAGAGTCTGAACTGTCTAAATTAGATTCTATTATGTCTACTATGTTTTTGTACAAAAACAAGTACCCAGATACCATGTTATACAAGAAATATACAACAATTGGCGGCATAAGTTCACAAATATATGAACAAAAAACATCAGTAATATATGTAAATTACCTAAAAGAAATAAATATCGGAAATGCAATTTTGTGGGAAATAGAAACTATCGAGGTTTCACCACAAGATGTATTAAACTCAATTTATTTAAAATGGTATAGAAATGAATAATATGCTTCCAAAAAGTCATGTATTAGATTTAATACATGGATTAAGTTCGGCTTCGCCAAAAGTAAAAGTAAATCCAAAGAAACAATTTGTTGATAATCACCAAGGAAAATGGGCAGTAATTCGCCAAGAACATATTAATAATGGACAGGGTTCTATTAATCATATAGAATCCGTTCACAATGATATAAGTGAAATACCTTTTCATTCATTAAGTAAACATCACATTGTTCAGCCAGTTTCGGATGAAATGGTCAATCACGGCTCATTTCGAGGACACGAGAAGTTCATATGAATGAGCGTTTGGAAAAAATTAAAAGTATGGGGTTTGACCCCCATACTGTGTGGTATCATGGAACAAACAAAAGCTTTGATGATTTCAAGATACCACACAAACCTGATAATGGTGACTCATATGGTTCAGGGGTTTATTTCACAAAAAGTCATGAAATAGCAGACACGTATGCAAGGGTATCCGCAAATGCAAAAAGTCCTGAGAATCATGGCGCACAAATATATCCAGTCCATTTGAAACTTAAAAAAGAATTGCGTAAAAAGCTAACATATAGTCAAATACACAATTTAATAACACATGCACCCAATTTAGATGATTCTTTAACAAATTTTGGTGATGTTAATCACGAAGGAAAACATAAAGTATTAAACTCTGCCGTTAATAGTTATCATACCCACTTTGATAACTCAAAAGATCAATTATTTGCAATACAACATGATTTTTATCACCATGTACACCCACAAGATTTCCTAAACAATGTGATTAAACACACCGGGGCCGACCATCATTATTTTGATCTAGATGGCGATCCTAAAGGTGGTGTTGTTGTCTATCATCCAAGCCAAATAAGATCAATACACGCAACATTTGACAAGAAAAAAGCAAAATCAACAAATATAACCGAATCATTCAAGCAACACCTAATAAAGTTTTACAAAAATACACAGTAAAATTATTGTCAAACCTAATTAAGTGTGATATACTAACAAAATCAAAAATTAAAAGGTTAACAACATGAAGTACGCAGACCACATCAAAGGTGAGATTTACGTCAATAACGGAACCACTTACGAATATACCGGAAAATGGTATAGAGAGAATGGTTTAACATGGTTTGAAATAAAAAGTTCAAACCGATTGATGTATATCAATCAACCACCTCGACGTTAGTGGTACTTCGCTAGGAGTGCCTATACTCGAAATATAGGAGATGTAAAATGCGTAACGACATGAATAAAGTAATTGTCGAGCGTCCTCGTATTGGACATAGTAATAAGTTTAGATATTTCCGCCACGACAAATTTTTTGAGTGGAAAGAAGAAGATCATTATTACCGTGAAAGTATGAAAAAACGCTACAAATATGATTATTGGGAAAAATCATTCAACGAAAATCTTGCGCCTCTTTGGCGATGGCTTGCCAAACAAGCTGGTAGAAAGTGGAATGACGTTTACAGCGAAATCAAAAAAACTTTCGATGGAAGAAAAACCATCAATGACCATATAATGCTTCATGTTAAACAACAGGTCTACCTTGATGTTTACAAAGGCGACAATGGAAAAGTTTATTCTGTTTCTGGAAATAACTGCTGGAAAAGCCACGAATTGTGGAATAACGATTTTTATATTGATGACGATGGAATCCTTAATCAATATAAAAAAGAAAAATATGTTAGAAAAGAAGCTCCTTTGACTCGTTTTGAAACAAAAACACACCTTTTCCATAAAGAAAACGGAGTTTGGTATTATTGGACATTCTATCCACAAGAGTTTACTGAAAATGTTTCTTACCAGTATAACGAAAATGGCGATGTTGTTTCTGAAACAACATATATAACACGAAAATATTCTCACCTTGAGTATTACCTGCATAATATTAAAGGAAAAGAATATGTTGCATTGTATAAAAAACAATGCAACACTAAAATATTGAAAGGGTTTGGTCTTAAAAATGACCAAACCCTTTCATCTTTTTTATGAAAATGGAAATTATATTATGATAAAAGTTTTATTGTTGGTAATATTTTTGTTGTTGTTAGGTTGTGAACGAAAAGAAACATACATGAAAAAACACCCAGAAGAAATGACACCTTCTATGTCAGATCAGTATGATAGCGATATAAACAATGAAATTAATAAAGGATTAAGTAGTGAATAAAATTCTAATTTATCCAAACAAAGTGTTAAAAGAATGTTGCGAAGAAATATCTATTATAGATGATGAAACAAAAATTATCATAGAAAATCTTCTATTAACTTACAAAACAAACAAAAATTGTTTGGGCATAGCAGCACCACAATTGGGATTTAAAAAACGTATAATCGTGGTTGATAGTTGCGGGGATAATTTCATAAACAAAGTATTATCAAAGCCTAATCATTACGTAATGATAAACCCTAAAATAATATCGCATTCGGAAAACTTATTTTCATATGATGAAGGTTGTCTATCATTTCCGGGAGTTTTTGAACAAGTAAAAAGACCGAAAGAAATAGTGGTTGAATACAGAGATATCAATTTTCAATTAAAAACTTTGGAAGCAAAGAATATACTTTCTACATGCATACAGCATGAAATAGATCATTTAGATGGAATTATGTTTTTCGAACGTGTTTCACAATTGCGTAAAACACGAACATTACAAAAATACAAAAGGTTGAAGGGTAATGGGTAAAAAACTTGCAGTATGCGTCGTGGTTTTTGATGGTGATAAAATTTTAGCCACACACAGAAGGGATAATGAAACCGATTGGGGTCTTCCGGGAGGAAAGGTTGAACCGGGGGAGTTTCAATCTACCGCATTAACACGTGAACTACTAGAAGAAACTGGATACTTCTGTAAAAAGTTTGAGTTTATAAGAGTGCGCAGAGATAATGAATATGATGTGTATTGTTACAGCGCAAAGTTTTCTGATTTAGTTTACATGACCGATGACAATGAAAATCTTGGGGCTTGGGTTGAACCAACAAAAGTTTTAGAAGGATGTTTCGGGGATTTTAATAAATCTTTGTTCAAGTATATGAATTTAGAGAAATATATCACACAATCTAATGATTAAATAATACTCAAACAACAGGTATTATTTAATCATGAGCATACCATCACCAATATCAATAGGTTGGCCACAAATTGTAAAAGATTACACCGTAATACAAGGAAATTACGGTGTTGTTAATCTAACAATAAAAGCATTGCGCCAAGACGGAACTGCATATCCTTCATATGAAGGATTTACCGGGAAATTTACACTTTATACATTAGGTGGAAAGGTAATTTTAACCCTCCCTACAGAAAACGTCATAATACAACCACTTCCATTAACACAAGAAATAAAAGTTTCGCTAATATTCAATTCAAGTGTTACATTATTATTCCCTCCAGATTCTGATCTAATTGGGGATTTATTAATTTCACCAGATGGTATTGAAAAACAATACCCATTTAGAATGAAATTAAGAGTCACCCGTAGTTTCACAAGATAAATATATAAAAGAGTTTGTGAAATGTCAATAGAATCTAAAATATCATTATTAGTACAAAAAATAACACATGCTATAAACTCCGTACAGTCTTCTGTAGGGAACACATCTTCTTTGCCTACTCTTGACAAAGCAAACTTAGTTGCCGCATTAATAGAAATCAAAAATGAAATTGATGCCCTTTCAACCGCCCAACAAAATCTGATAAATGATGCCATAATAGCTAATAATAAAGCTTGGTCTTCGTATAAAATTGATCAAGAAATTGTCAATGCAATTGCAGACTTGATAGACGGCGCACCTGAATGGTTAAACTCTTTGAAAGAGTTAGCGACAGCACTACAAAACGATCCCGATATAATTACAAGTCTAAGTTCAATGATAGACAAACGTGTGGCTGTAGACAGCGTACAATCGTTTTCTAGCGTTGAAAAGACACAAGGTAGGGCCAACATAGATGCCGCATCACAAAGCGATTTAAACAGCGTACAGAGCGTTCTGAGTGGTAAGCAAAACGATCTTGGTACTGGTTCTGTTGGAACTTTTTTATCATATAACCGCACATGGCAATATGTAACAAATGCTGACGTTGGTTTAGGAAATGTCACCAATGACAAACAATTAAAAGAGAGTAATTTAGACACCGATGTAACTCTTTCTGCTAATAGCGACACTAAGATACCAAGCCAACGTGCGATAAAATATTATATCGACAATCAAACATTAGATGGTGGAACTTTCTAAAATACACAATATCATTTTAAACTACTGTAAATACAAAGGATTCTATATAGAATCCTTTTTTTATTTTTATGGAGAACCCACATGGCGTCTACCATTATACTCAAACGTAGTGCAGTGCCAAATAAAATACCGTTAACTTCGTCTATTTCCCTTGGGGAAATGGCAATCAACACACACGATGGTATTGTTTATATTAAAAAAGATGATGGAATAACCGAATCAATAGTGAAAATATTAAGTAACCAAGATATTGACACTGATGATACATTTTCTTCAAATAGTGACAATAAAATACCAAGCCAAAAGGCGGTGAAAAGTGCTATTGACACAAAACAAGATGTATTAGTTAGTGGAACAAATATTAAAACAATTAACAATAAAAGCATTGTTGGTTCTGGCGACTTATTGGTATCCCTTGATCAAAAATCAGGAATTGTCGCAAATACTTCTTTTTCAGGAACTCCAAAAAAATATAATGTCGTTTTTTCAACTCCATATATAGATGCTAATTATACGATATCAATTGTTGGAGTAGACTCACGTGCATGGACAGTTGAAACAATAACAGAAAATGGGTTTACTATAAATGCAAACGCAAACCAAAATTTAACCGGAAACGTCTATTGGACAACAACTAAAAACGGTGAGGCATAATGAGTACAGTATTTGATAACGTAAAAATAGAAAATAATCTAGATGTAGAAAATGTTGAAGTAAATTCTATAAATGTGCAAACAATAACAGTCAACAATCAAGACTTGGTTGCTGACGTTTCTAATAAAGTTGATAAAATAACCGGAAAGGGTTTATCTACGGAAGATTATACAACACAAGAAAAAAATAATTTAGCTATAACATATTCAGTTTTTGATAAATCTGCGCCTAGTGGTGTTGTAACAGGTGGTATCATCACTTTGACTGGTGGTATAAATTTTAATATCTCAGCGGGCACTGGTTTCATAAGAAATGACTTAGGCGCACTTATTGAAATATCATGGGGAACATTATCTGGAACAGTTCCTAGTGCCGGTGATAATTTCATATATCTAAACAATACTGGAAATATTATCTATAGCAATTTAAAAAATGACTATAATAATATTTTTATAGGATATATTGTAACCGATTACACAAATACTTCGGTAACGGGCCTTAATAACAATAAGCTTCCAATACTACAGCACCCAGCAAAAATAATGGACTTTATACAAAGCACCATTGGTGCTATTGTTGACTATGGTCTTGAAGTTTATTCGTCAGGTTTGTCAATTGGTTGTAGCGGCGGCGTTTTATTCGCAAGCTTGAATAGATTTTCTATTTCTTCAAAAAATACATTTAGAAAGTTTTACCGTGATTCCAATGGCGTATATTATGAAAACGGCTTAAACCCAAATTTAGCAGATAACGCAAATTACAATGACACTACACAAACTGGTATTAACTCGTTAATACCGATGTCATCTGGATATTATAAAAAAGATTGTGTTTTTATAAGCACTAGTGGAAATCTTTTCTATCAATATGGAACATCACAGCATGCCGAATTAGAACATGCTTATGGTGCTGAACATCCAAGTGTAAGCGGCGTGTCAGAAAACGTTTCTGTACTTGCTTATATTATTGTTCAAGAGGGAAATACTAATATTGTTGACATAATCGACATTAGACCTAGCTTTGAACGTATATGGAATGGTCACTATTTCCGTGATTTAATAAAAACAATTAATCACCACGAAATACAAGGTTTATTAGAGGACGATCATACACAATATCACACTGACGCTCGTGGTGATGCTCGTTATTATACAAAATCGGAACTTGATACTGGTCAATTAAACAATCAATATTACACTGAAAGTGAGATTGATACTCTTTTACTTTCTAAATCTAATACTTCACATATTCATACAAATGCATCTGCTTCTAATGACGGATTTATGTCTTCTACCGATTATTCTAAATTACAAGGCATTGCAAGTGGCGCAACTGCTAACAGCAGTGATGCATATCTTCTAAGTAGATCAAACCACACAGGAACACAAGATGTTTCAACAATAACAGGTTTGTCAAAAACATCAGTTGGTTTGTCAAATGTTGATAACACATCTGACGTTGACAAACCTTTGTCAACAGCAACAAGTACCGCATTAGATGGTAAAGTTGATAAAATTACAGGAAAATCTCTTTCAACAAATGATTTCACGAACACATATAAAGATAGCGTAGATTATGCAAAAGATGCAACTAGTGATTTTGGTTCAAGTGTTAATATAGACGGTGGAACAGTAACCTTAACAGGTGGCGTTAGCTTTAGTATAAGTGCTGGTAGCGGTTATTGTCGTAATAACATTGGGGTTTTGGTAAAAGTAACTTGGGGAACTTTGTCTGGATCATGTATAAACTCAGGTGACAATTTCATCAACGTTGATTATAACGGAAATGTTGTAATAACAAGCTCAGCCGCTCAAGGAGAATATATTGCATTAGGTTATATTAGAACTGCTGTATCAAATACTGTAGTTGTTGGTTTTTCTAACACACGTCTTGTTGGTAAAGATCATTTATTCAAGCTTGGTGAATTGTTTAGAAGTTCTATTGGATCAATCGTTCAAAGCGGTTGTAATACCGCAGTACAAGCCTCTCCTAATGATTTAAAAATAACCGTTGGTTCTGGTTATATATGGAGTTTGTTCAACCGTTTTGTTATATCTGACACATCGTCATTCACAAAACTTTTTAATAGTTCAGATTATGGGTTTGTAGTCGATTCAACAACTGCCGCTAATACTATCAACACTGCATATTACAACAATGCATCAAATCCCGCTGCAAGCGCATTAGTTCCTATGTCAAATAATCATTTCAAAAAAGACTTGATTGCATTAACACCAGAAGGGACGGTTTTCTATGTATATGCAAACTCTGAATGGGCTACATTAGACGAAGCTAGAGTTGCACCAACACCGCCAGTTCCAGAAAATATTAAATTGAGTATTGTTCGTTCAGCGGCAATTATATCGGGTGAAAATGATACAACTATAACTGAATTAATTGATATTAGACCAATGTTTTCGAGGATTTTTGACACTGGTCAAGCGGCAACAAATGCGACTGTTATAAGCCATAGCAATTTAACAGATTTATCAGCCGATGATCATTTACAATATCACACAGATGCCCGTGGTGATGCCCGTTATTACACAAAAACTGCATTGGATGGTGGAACTTTAGATACCCGCTATTACACAGAAGCAGAAGTTGATTTATTTCTTTCTGGAAAATCAAATACCGGACACACTCATACTGCATCACAAATAACAGATTTGAGTAAATCTTCTGTTGGGTTAAGCAACGTTGCAAACGTAGATACAACTAATGCGTCAAATATTTCATCGGGAACATTATCTAATGCTCGTTTAACATCAAACTTGTCCGAAATAGGTGGTATTGTAAAAACAAATGGTGACATTATTGCTGTTGTTGGTGGGTCATATGCTGCAAGAACTACTGCCCAATTCAAAGCTGATTTATCATTAAACAATGTTGCAAACGTAGATACAACGAATGCGTCAAATATTTCATCGGGAACATTATCTAATGCTCGTTTGTCAACAAATATTTCTCAAATTGGTGGATTGACCTTTAACACCAATGATGTAATACAATACAATGGTAGCGCATTAGTTAATGTGTCAATGTCAAGTTTAAAAACATCACTTTCACTAACAAAATCAGACGTTGGTTTGGGTAATGTTGCAAACATTGATACAACGAATGCGTCAAATATTTCGTCAGGCACATTGTCTAATGCTAGACTTTCTTCTAATTTATCACAAATTGGTAGTCTAACATTTAATGCTAATGATTTTATACAATATAGCGGTGGTGTGTTGACAAATGTAACCCCAACTGCGGTAAAAAATTCATTATCGCTAACAAAATCGGATGTTGGGTTAGGTAATGTTACAAACGTTGATACATCTAATGCGTCAAATATTTCATCAGGAACATTGTCAAACGCAAGATTATCAACAAACCTTTCACAAATAGGTGGAGTCACATTTTCCACAAATGATATAATTTATTATAATGGCACGACGTTATCAAATATAACACCAACAAACTATAAAACTATTTTATCATTAACAAAATCAGATGTTGGTTTAAGTAATGTAACAAATAACGTACAAGTCATCAATGCTGGTGGTTTGTTGAGTAAAGCTGCTGGTACAAATGCATCAAAACCAATTGCAGGAACCAGTGGAAGGGAATATTATTCGTCAGACCAAGGAATAACATATTATGACAATGGGTCATCGTGGGTTGCTGAATTACCAGCATATACAGGCGATGTAACATCTACACTAGGCGGAACCACATTAACTTTAGCAACCGTAAACTCAAATGTTGGTACATTTAATAATGTAACGGTAAATGCAAAAGGTTTGGTAACAAGTGCATCGAATATATCTTATCTTACATCTAACCAAACTATCACCTTATCAGGTGATATTACAGGCTCTGGAACAACATCTATTTCCGGAACACTTGCAACTGTAAACTCAAATGTTGGTACATTTGGTAATACAAATACAGTTCCAGTAATAACAGTTAACGGTAAAGGTTTGATAACATCTGTTTCAACATCAACAATTACACCAACTAGTATTGGCCTTGGTAATGTTATAAACTCACTACAAGTTATTAATTCTGGCGGCGCTGTTAGTTATTCTGCTGGAACAAATGCATCTAGAAGTGCTGCCGGGACAAGTGGCAGATTTTATTATTCAACCGACCAAGGAATCATTTCTTTTGACAACGGAACAATATGGAATAATATCTTACCTGCTTATACAGGCGATATTTCCTCAACACAGGGAGGAACAACGTTAACATTAGCAACTGTAAACTCAAATGTTGGAACATTTGGCAATACAAATACAGTTCCAGTAATAACAGTTAACGGTAAAGGTCTAATAACATCTGTTTCGACAGCATCAATTACACCAACTAGCATTGGTTTAGGAAATGTCACTAATTCTTTACAGGTAATTAATTCTGGCGGGGCTGTTAGTTATTCCTCTGGAACAAACACATTACGAAGTGCCGCTGGGACAAGTGGTAGATTCTACTATTCAACTGATCAAGGAATCATTTCTTTCGATAATGGTCTTGTTTGGAATAATATTTTACCTGCGTATACTGGTGATGTTTCTTCATCACAAGGGGGCACATCATTAACTTTAGCAACCGTAAACTCAAATGTTGGTACATTTAATAACGTAACTGTAAATGCAAAGGGTTTGGTAACAAGTGCAAGTAATGCAAACTACTTAGTTGACCCAGCATCAAATGGTATGGTAATAAGAACTTCATTAAACACAACAACTTCTCGCACATTAACTGGAACAACAAACCAGATAACAGTAACAAATGGCGATGGTGTTGCTGGGAATCCAACCATTTTAATTGCAGATAACCCTGTCATTCCGGGCGTTGACGGAATGACACTACCAATTGGTACTATTGCACAACGAGGAACCCATTCCAATGGTAAAATAAGATTCAATAACGAGTCACTGTTGGAGGAAATATCAGAATCTAACCAATGGCGACCATTTGGTAGAGTAATGCAATTTGTAACTGGCACAATACCACAAACAACCGGAACAACAATTTTACCATACGACGCAACACTACCAACATCAACAGAAGGTTTCCAAATATGGACGAATACAATCACTCCATATTACACAAACTCAACTATTGTGGTTATCTATAGTATTTCGTGTGAATGTTCTTCGGCAACAGCGCATATGACAACTACATTGTTAAATGGCACCACAACTATATCTAGAAGTTCAGTTCGCCAAACAACTGCATTAACGTCTGGTAATATGACAATAACACATGCGTTTTCGGCTGGCACAACATCAGCAATTACATTGTCAGGAAGGGTTGGCCCAAGTGCTGCATCAACTGTTTATGTTAATCGTGGGGATACTGAAACTATGGGCGGATTGACATCATCATATATAATAATGGAGCTTTATTAATGAATTATATAGAAATTATTTCTAAGAATTATCCTGCTATTGGATGTAGTATTGTAGGCGATCCCAACGTATACGAAAATATACGTTGGGACAATGTTAATGATATAATACCAAAAGAAACATTGGACAATCTTAACTTATCAACAATACGTGCCGAGCTATGGGAAAAAATAAAAGAAGTTAGAGATTCCAGAAAGTTTAAAGGGATATATGTTTCAGGAAAATGGTTTCATAACGACCCAGATAGTCGCACACAATGGTTGGGATTAAAAGATAAAGCCCGTGATATATTAAACGCAGGCGGAACAACATCTACAATATTAACAATAAATCACCCAACAATGGGAGTTGTTAATATAAATTGGAGTACAATGGATAATTCATATATTCCAGTTACAGTTCAATTAGCAATGGATGTTGTTAACAAAACGGGTGATATGGATGGTGTTTTATATGGAGTAGCTTTATACCATAAACAACAAATATACACATCATCTACACCTGAAACATATAATTACATGGTTGGTTGGCCCACAATTTATGGGGAATAATAAAGGAATACTTATAAGTATTCCTTATCAATGTCTGGTTCAAAAAAAGACCATTTGATATTAAATTTCTTTTGCATTCTTTCTTCGACAGCATCAATGTTTTTAACAAGATCAATGTCAGAGCCAGCCTTTTTCATATGAACCTTTAAGGCAACCATTATATCTTTACCGTATTGTTGGGTGATCATGTTTATAACATGATCGACTTCTGGTTGTTGTTCAACATATTGAATGATCATTGACTCACGCTCAGACCCAATAGATTCTCCGGTAATCATTGCCTTTACTTCTATCATAACGGTAATTGCAACAATTATCAAAAGAACACCAACAGCAATCGTCCCAATTGCATCAAACATAACATTTCCAGTGACAAGTGTCAACAGCAAAGCTATAAATGCAATACTCAAACCGATTAGAGCGCCAGTATCTTCTGCAACAATAATCAATAATTCAGAATTGCGAGTTTTTTTAAACCACTGCCACAAATCCCATTTATTATTTTCCTGTCTGGCGGCTTTAATGGCACTGTATAAAGCGTATCCTTCAAGTATGACAGATACAATAAGAATACCAACAGATAAACCAATATATTTTATAGGTTCAGGATTTTGTAAAACATGTATTCCGTGATTGATAGACGCCAAACCAGCAACAAAGAACAACAAAAAGGCCACACACATACTATAAAAATAACCAACTTTACCATACCCCATAGGATGATTTTCGTCGGGAGTTTTCTGTGACTGTTTAAGACCAATTAACAAAAGTATTTGGTTAACACAATCTGCCCAAGAGTGTAGGGATTCTGCGAATAAAGAACCACTCTTGGTGATGTATGCACCAAATGTTTTTGTTATTGCGATAACAGTATTTGCGACCAAGGCAGTATAGATTGCCTTCTTTGACGTATGCGACATAGGTTTATATCAGGTTGTTTAAGATGTGACACATTATACACATTGGGAATATTTTGTCAACACATTTAACACACCGCACACAAATATTCATAAATTAGACATCTAACAATTAAATAATAGTTATTAACGTTTTAAAATTTTTGAGGTCTAAAATGTCATTACAAATTATGTTTACAAACAGTCGCAAGCCGTTTGCGCCGATGATAAGATTTTTCACATGGTCTTCATTTTCGCACATGGTTATCTTAATTGATGATGGTAAAAATGTTTTACATTCTGACTTTCATGGTGTTAGAATAGAACCAATAGAAGACCTTCAAAAAAGATCAAAAAACTGGATGATCGTTGAATACAAATGTGATTATCCTGAAAAAGTCATAGAAGCGTGTAAAACCCAAATAGGGAAACCTTATGATTTTGGTGGAATAGTTGGCATATTTATTCGTGACGTAGACTTACAAGACGATAGTAAATGGTGGTGCTCTGAATTACCCGCATATGGTTTTATGCAAGCAGGGATACCAATGTTTCAGGAAAATTATTTACATCGTATAACCCCCCAAAATTGGCTAATGCTACCTCATACAGTCTTGAAAAAAAGCGATTAATCGCTTTTTCAAGGTCATAGTTATACAATAACCCATATTTTTCCTTTATTAAATAACAAAAAACAGGTGAACTATGGGAATATTTAACTCACATTTTGATAACCAGATGCTAACAAAATACTCGGTGGCTTTTGGTACATTATTCAAAGATATGACATTGGTAAGAAAAAAAGCGGACAACACAGAGTTTGAACGTTATGTAATTCCTTTATCATATTCTATCAAAGAAAAGTTTATTCAACGAATAAAATCAGACCCAACCCTCACTAGAAAGGAAAATGTTACTTTGCCAAGAATGGCATTTGAGTTGACTGGTATCCAATATGACCCAACTAGGAATTTGAATAATAAAAAACTGATGGCAGCGTTTAATGCGAATAATCCTAATAATAAATTTGCATATTATTCTCCTGCGCCATACAACATTATGTTTAACCTTTATATTTGTACAAAAACAACTACAGAAGCGTTACAAATAATAGAACAAATATTACCAGCATTTAGGCCAGATTATAACATTGCAATAAAACCACATGATGACACGATGACATCAAATACACTTGATGTCCCGATATCACTTTTGAATGAAACATATCAGGACAATTATGACGGCGATATTGAAGAAGAAAGACAAATAATATGGACATTAACCTTTTTGGTAAAGGGATATATATTTGGGCCAATAAAAACAAATCCAATTATCAAACAAGTTGAGTTCAAAATTGACGAATACTCACAGATAAATGAAACAACACCAACAGATTTGGTCACAGCAACCTTTACGGTAGTTGTTGAAGGAAAAACATTAGAAGAAATATATGAAACTGATAATTGGTCTATAGAGGAAATATTCTCATGAATAACATAAACGAAGATGATAACGATTTGCCATTTGAAATGGACAATGATGAAAATGTTTCTGACTATGACTTTTCGGAAGAAGAGTCTGTTGATGTTAGTGCTTTCATAATTGAAGAAATACAGGAAAGTAGAAGCCAATTAGCAGAACTAATCAGAAATCATAAATCGGAACCAGAAAATACTATTGAAGTTGTTGGTGAAACGCTGCCTGAAAATAAACAATTAAAACAAACGGTAAATCACCCAATAGCCGCTGTGGAACCTAAAAAAGAAGCAAATATAAATGATGATTTTGAATATGTTAGAAATAACATGATTCAATTAACAAAGGATGGTCTTACCATAATTGAAGATTTAATGGATTTTGCTCGTTCTGCACAACACCCACAACTTTATCGTGAACTAACAACATCATTAAAAGAAGTTGCCGTCATCAATAAAAGTATATTAGAATTGCATAAAATTAAAAATGATCTTGAGAATAATAGTAAATCAGATCAACCAGCAGTACAAAATACACAAAATAATTTCTTTGGGACAACAGAGGAATTATTAGAGATGATGCAAAAGCAAAGAAATGTAAAAATTGTTACTCCTGACGGTGATAATAAAAATGAGTAAGTTTTATCAAGGGAAATACCAATGCGTCAATTATGTAAAATACAAAGGAAACCCAAAGGAAATATATTATCGTTCTAAATGGGAATTGCTTGTGTTTAGATGGTGTGATTTAAACCCAGACATTATTGAATGGAGTTCAGAAGAACACATAATACCTTATATTTGCAGCACTGATAATAAACAACATCGTTATTTTGTTGATTTATACATAAAATATAAATCCGGAAAGAAAATATTAGTTGAAATAAAACCAGAAAGTCAATCACAAGAACCAAAAATTACAAAGCGCAAAAAACAAAAAACATATTTGACCGAAGCTTTTACATGGGAAAAAAATAAATCAAAATGGAAGGCTGCTGGTTTGTATTGTGCCGAAAGAGGAATGTCATTCCAAGTATGGGGTGAAACAGCGTTGGCTAGTATAGGAATAAATGTAACGCCAGATAGGAGATTCAAATGAAAAACACATTTAATGGCAAGCATTATAACAATCCAGTTCAGCGTTTAAAAGACACCGCTAAAATGGAAGGATCATATATGGAAAAACTTTTAGCTGACTCAAAACATGGAAGGCAAGTTACCATTTATGATATTATAAAAGCAAAAAGACTTGATAACCATCAGGATAATATAAAGCCAAGGGTAGGAGACATGGTGGTGTTTCAATATGATGCATTAGAAGACAGAAATTTGCCATATTGGGATAAGTTTCCTTTAATTTTTATTGTTGAAGTTAAGCAAGGACACTTTCATGGTATAAACTTACATTACCTCCCGCCGATATGGAGAATAAAACTTCTTGCTGGTCTTAAAACGTTGAATAATAATAATAACTATGACGAAAATACTCGCTTGCGTATATCGTATCAGATGTTAAAAAGAACAACACTACTAAAAGCATTCAAACCATGTTTCAAAGAATATTCTTTTAAAGGTTTACGTTCAAAATTTATAAAAATACATTCAAGTGAGTGGGATATTGCGTCTGTATTACCTATTGCTAAGTTTAAGAAAACAACACCACAAAAAGTTTGGAACGAATCACTGAGAGAAATCCGAAAGGACAAAAGAAAAGAAAATGACGAAAACAACCAAAACAATATTAACACACCATAATGGAGATTTAAATGGCATTTAATACACAAGTTTTTAGAAAAACTTTAGATAAAAATTATGTCCAGCCTAATCATTATGAAATAGAGTTTGTTGGTGCGCCCCCAGCTATCTTAAAAGATAAAAGTGTTGCGGCGGCTTTTAATAATGTCAAAATGAAATGTTTTTCAACACAATTACCCGGTATGGTTTTGGATGTAATAGAAAGACGTTATAACGGGCCATATCGTTTAATTCCTGTTGGATTTACATTTCAACAAATGCCAATAATGTTATATGAAGATAGTTCGTATAGTGTTAGAAAATTATTCGACACTTGGATGTATAGCATAGCAGAAGATAGGGATTTATTTGTAAAATATTACGACGATATAATAGCACAACAAATGAACATATACTTATACAAAAAAGGAGCGCCCGGCGCAAAAGAATTAATACCAGTAAGAACATATATGTTGGAGGAAGTATACCCGTTAAGTGTAAGTCCAGTACAATTAGATTGGTCTGCTAATAATACCATAATGGGTGTTAATATTGAATTACAATATCACCGTTGGAGCGTTATGGATGGTGCACCAGCAACATCTAATAATGACAAACGTTCACATACAAGAAACCAATCATCAGGCGAACCATTAAAAATTAATAAAAATGCCCAACAAATAGGGAATAATATAAAAGAAACACCATCGGAAAGAACTACCATTTTAGGTGGTATTCGTGGATAATATAAACATTTATAGCCACCGTATATATTAAAAAAGAGGATTTTACATGAAATTGCCCATACCAGATATTCCACTATATTCAACTATATTACCTATTAGTGGTGAAAAAATAAAATATAGACCGTATAAAGTAAAGGAACAAAATATTCTAAAATATGCTGCCCAATCAGGGCAAGAGTCTGATTATGAAGATGCAATAAAACAAATATTGGAAAATTGCGCCAGTGTGGATGTTGAAAAATTACACCCTGCTGATTTTGAGTGGATATTTTTAAAAATACACGCCGCATCAGAAGGGAATATTGTTGAAGTAATTTATAGTGTTAAGGATTGCGATAACCCAAATTGTCCATGTGAGGTTCCCGGCTATTTTGATATTGATGAAATATCATTGAATAAAGATGATATATTAAATTGTCCATTCAAAAGACGTGGTGAAACCTATATCATCGAAATAACAGATAAAATAGGAATGCAATTGAAAAAAACTGCCGTTGCATACGACGATGACTATAAAACATTATATAAATCTTTGGTTTCTATATATGATGGTGATAATCTTTACCCAAAATCTAGTATTACATTTGAAGAGTTTGAAGAATTTATTGATGAGTTACCAAAAACCATTGCCACTGAGATAAAGAAGTTTTTTGTCTACGAAGGGGTTAATATAAAATGCACGGTAGTTGGTGATTGTCTAACATGTAGACGAAGATTCACACAGGAAATAAATGGTCTGAAAGATTTTTTCGTCTAATGCATGGCCAACTAGACGCCATGCATATGTTCGAGTTACACACTAAATTGGTTCATAAAAAAGAAATAACATGGGATGAATTAGAAAACATGCTTCCCTTTGTTAAAGAAGCATATATAAATACTTTATTAAAAACAATAGAAGAAGAAAATCAATCAAAAAAATCATCAATGATAAACACACCACATGATGTTACTGGTGATTGGGTTGAAACTAACGGTGGATAATTATGGCTTTAGAAAAACCGATTGAAAAATTGAAGGAAAATAAGAAGGATAAAAGCACTGAAAAAGTTTTTAGCAAGAAAAACGCTAAGGCCAACTATTACACAAATATGGCAAAAATTACCAACGCACAAAAACCAAAACCAAAACACAAAAAAGAAAATACAGTAGAAAATAATATTGAAAATAATTCAGAGATAGTGTCTGAAAACAAACCTGAGCGTAAAGGAGGGAAAATCGGAAATGCAGTTACAGGTGTGTATCAATCTTTAATAAACACGGGATACCTAGCAAACTTAACTGAATACGATGAAGATTTTGACCAAAATCTTTTTGATCAAGTCGGGAAAAACAAGCCGGGCGATGATCCAAACAAAAATTTAAATCGTGTCATTGGTGACAAAAATGGTGGATCGTCAAAAATTGATATTAAAAGCTTAGAAAAACCATTGAAATCTATTGACGAAACGTCAAAAACATTTGCCGCATCATTTAAAATAATTGAAACCGAATTAAAAGAGCATACAAAATTATTAACTGATATAAAAACAAATTTTGCTAAAATAAAAGATTCTAGCAATGAGGATGGCGGTAAAAAAATTGATAATATGTTATCAATTTTAAAAAATGTATACAAAAATAAAAAGGAAAAATATACACCATATCTTAAAAAAACAATTGACAAAACAAAAACTATATCTAAAGATAAAATAGCTAAGTTTGCCGA
>Ga0255090_1000192_pt1 | contig 20907 bp, 20 predicted proteins | sample Colum_Yuk_RepA_8_2_FD_188444 | JGI IMG/M metagenome (GOLD analysis project Ga0255090, IMG submission 188444) | Freshwater microbial communities from Columbia River, Oregon, United States - Colum_Yuk_RepA_8d | ecosystem: Environmental > Aquatic > Freshwater > River | place: USA: Oregon...
CATTATAACCGAGCTCTTTAAAATACTCGCCACTTTTTCCATCACCATAAAAAGCCTCCCAGATCACTTTATCTTTGGGAATAATGTGTTGTATATTAGACCACGCACTTTTAGGCGTCATATAGTCATCGTGTTTTAGGAATGTTTTAGTATGAAAACCAGCCATCTTTATATATGAAAATATTATATTTAGATATATTGGGCGTATAAAGAAACGCCTACAAGTTGCATAAATCCTCCACCTATTAAACGGCAACTGAAAACCAACCGGCGTGGCGCAGCGGCAGCGCGCGCGGCTCATAACCGCGAGGTCACTCGATCGAAACGGGTCGCCGGTATTTAGCATAATTATATAGCGTATATATAATTATGATTTCCTATATTTTAACTGCTACTGGATATATAGTATACTATACTGGGTATTGGACGCTTCGAGCGATGTATAATATGGTAACCGCCGACCCAGCCGTAATATTGCTATTACCCAAATATTTCTAACGCCATTTTGCGCAACTCGGCGGCTCTCACATCTTCCATCGTAAGCGATGATTGCGCCCCGCGCTTTGGCGCAGTTCCTACCCTCTGAAGCACACGCGGACCTTTAACAATTGGCGCGGGAGGTAGCAGTTGTTCGTCCTCGTCCTCGTATTGCGGGTCATTAATACTCTCGAGCATTTGTTGGAATGCGGCGGGATTGCTGGGTTCTTTATACAACTTTATCTTCATGTATGGGACTTCCTTTTTAGCGCCCGCTTTGCTCTTTATTTTTTTAGGCATAACAACCTCCTCTTCGCTGTCGTCGCTTTCGACGGGTAGCGCAACCTTCTTGGCTGGTTTCTTCGCAGCCCTGACGAGATCGGGGACGGCAGGAATATCGATCGGTTCGGAGGTAGGGGGTTTATCCTCGACGGCTACAGGTGCAGGCTCGGGTGCGGGTGCGGGTGTGGGTTCAGGAACGGGAGCGGGAGCTTCCTTCGCTTTCTTGGCTTCGGCTGCTTTTGCTTGCTTGGCGATACGAGCCTTCTCGAGGCGTTCCAGTAAGACTTTCTTTTCGGCGTCGCTAATAACCATTATAATCTTTTATATTATACTAAAAGATTATATTTTTAAACTAATAAAATGCCTAAATGATTAACTTTATTTCTTTTCCTTTTTATCCTTCGGGACAACCTTCGCGTATACGAGCGCTGCAGTTGCCGAGCTATGTCCCATCACATTCGCGAGTTCCTGCTTCTTTTTGTATTCCTCCGGGTCAGGCGCATATACCTCCGTTACAACGGCACGGCGGATTTGCGTCGATGAGACCTTAATGTCGTCTTTGCTGAAGATGGCGTTTAACATTTTGGTATATGTAACCCGGCTAATGGGTTCATCAACCCCGTTCTTGATAATGAACCAGGAGTTCTTGGTATACGCCTCGTGCTTGATAGCAGACCAATAATATACAATCTCGGATACAACTTCTCTCGGGATATCCAGCACCTTAACTCCGTAAGACCCACGCGTCTTGTATGCGTAGAGATGTATCTGCCCCTTAAGCGATCGCCGATTGATTATGATGTAGTTGGAGTTGCCGTCGATGTCGTCTTCGTGTGGGAGCGCTTCCATCAACCTTGCATCGGCGAGGTCATTTCTCAAGGGCAGGTGGATATGGATAAGCAAACACAAGTAGCGCATCAAGGCGATATACTCCTTGTAGGTATCGATATATTTTGGATCGGGGAGTTTTTGTTTGAGATATTCTACTTTCTCTTTCAAGTCGTCGAGAGAAGCCCAGTTCTCGGCAATCCTATCGCTCATCTTATTTGTAGCATATGACGAATTGACTTCATCTACGAGTTCATACATTTTCTTCTCGATGACTTTAATCACGGCTTCGGGCAGGTCAAACATATCCGCCCATACCTTCAAGATGACGCATCGGTTTTTAGCGGTCTGTTTGCTCTCCGTCTCATCAATCATTTTCATAATCGCCGAGAGATTTGTTTTTATCCAAGCGCCCGAGTCGGTGGGGGCTGTTCCGGACAAGCCAATCCCACGATAAACGGCGTTGATGGTCGAGCGGTATGTTTGCAAAGTTTTTGCGCTTAGTTCGGGCATTTGTATATACATATTCGAGAGATTATAATTTTAAATAACTATTCCTAAATAAGTAATTCTTGTTTAACTTCGCTTTTTTCGAATGTAACATCTTGGTTGAAGCCCAGCCGGAGGAACTTATCTTTATCGTAATAAATAAATAGGAATGAGCCAACTTTCTCGCCATCAAGCATATCCAAACATTCCAGATAGTTTTCCATTTTACCACCAAACACCGACGAGAACTCATCGAATATGGATTTGCTGGTTGCCCTGTCCTTGCTGGGGAACAATAGCACGGCGTTAGCATTCGTGCGTAGCGGTTTGCTAATACCTTTGAAATGTTGCGTGAGGATAAACAGATTGGTAAAATCGTGGCGATGCCTGATAGCCCAGCGTGTAAACTCCTTGCCCTGCTTGCTGTTACTCGATGAAATCAAGGGCGATCCCATACTATCATCAAGCACCAAACTTGCTCGTGGCGGGTGATGGAAATTGAACTCATCAATCATCGTCTTAACATCTACATCATCGTCAAGTATACCTGATTTCATTAGAATCTCGATTTCATCTTCGGCTAATTTTTTATCTCCCTCTTTCAAATATCTCTCGAACAAGTCAAATATAAACTTGGTCTGCTTCCATTCTTCCGTCCGTTCGCGGATCTCATCTATAATCTCGGTGAAGACTTTGATATTCAACTCGTCGTAGAACTTAAGGTTGTTGGGGAACTTGTCGGCGAACTCTGCAACTTTGGCGTCATGGGTCGGCGAAACCCAATAAACGATGTTATCGTCGGTTAGCATACCCTTCTTTTCGATGTTAAGGATTTGGAGCATCGCATTTGTTTTACCAGCCCCACGAACACCGCACAGCAAAGCAAACCAAAAGCTATTCTCTTTGGTAAGATTCCATTCGGGAAAGTCGTATCCCTTTTTTGATTTTATCAGGCTGTTAACATATTTAGAAACCTTTTTCAATTTAAGCGGCATTTATATTATTGTATTATTATAATAATATAATATATAAATATTAAAATGGCGAAGCGTAAAATCAAGAAGCGGGCAACCAGAAAGCCGAAAGGCGGCGCACCCCTGCCTAAAAGCGTCCAAGCATTATTAAAATATCTCTCGGGAAGTGGAACTGGTATAGGTGGAGCGCCGACAGCGGCACAACAATTCCAAGCAGCGGCAGCACCACAACCACAGCTACCGCAGCCTGCAGGTCTTCCAAAACCACGAGCGCCGCGAGTGAAGAAAGTTGCCGCATCGGCGGCAGTCCCATCACCGCTACAAGGTATCGTCCCGCAAGCAGCAGCGCAGACAACGATTATACAAGTTCCCGCAGCCGCGCCCCAACAAGAAAAACCCGAAACCCAGAAGGAACTCGCTACATTACAGGCGACCTCCAAACAACAGGCAGGAGAGATTAGGAACTTGAAGTTGTCGATGACGCAACAAGGTTCAGGCGCATTAAACGCCCAATTCTTTCAAGATATACAAAAACAAATACAAGAGCGAAGAGGATTGCCCTCGATGTCGTTACCTTCATCACAAGCCCCGTCATATATGGGTATGACGCCGTCATTCGCAGGTAGGTCATCTATGCGGGGTAGCGAAACAGGGGGCGAAGCAGCATACGAAACAGCAGGATCACGAGCGTCTTCTGTATCGCAAGTCCAGCAGTCGGCAGCAGACATACTGGAACAGGAGTCGTCTGGGTTAGCAGAGCATTTAGCAGGTGAGTATATTAAAAGCGTAAGCAACCCGGTCATACCAGAAAAACGCATGGGACGAGGCAGACCGGGTAAAAGCGAGGAAGAGAAGAAGGCTACACGAGCGGCAGCGGCGCAGCGACGCAAGGACGCGAAGCAACTACAACAAGAACAAACCCGCGCACAAAGTTTAGCGCAATTGTCGGGGCTTGGCGCAGCAGCAAGGTCAGTTAGTAGCGCCGCAAGTTTTGCATCAGCTACATCAAGAGCATCAGGACGCGCACAGCAGATATATACTCAGGCACAGCAAGCAGGCGCAGATCCGTCATCAACCATTCGGGCTATGGCGGCTGGAGGCGGTGCAGCGGCACTCCCGCAAGCCGGCGGTGGACTTTCTTTAGGCGAGTTATCACAAAAGAAGAAAATAAAGTTAGTGTTGAAAAAACAATAAAAATAATCTTGCATTAATATAACAACAACCCGACAATATGTATTGCGAAACCCCCGAAGAGAACGCTCTTTTAGACAAACTCATAGCCGCCAGCGATAGGCTAACGCTGAACCTCGTAGCTTGGATGTGGATTAACCAGCGCGAAGCATACGAGCAGGCAGTCGCCATGTTACAGCACGATTATATAACCCCCGAAGATATCCCACTTGTTTCAACCACCGATGAAAAGTATCAACAAGCCTACCCCGAACAAATTAAGGTAATTCCATCGCCAGTATTATCAGAAAGTTTAGAAGAATAAAATATATGTATTAATTATAAAACAACCAACAAAAAATGAAATCAATCGGCAGTATGTCCTACGGGAACAAGAAACAGATCGGCGCTATGGCGGATAAGCGCGACGAGCTTAAGATTGGCGAGATGGCGTCCAAGACACAAAAGGAAGATAAGAAGGCGTTGCAGACCCACGCCGATTTAGCAAAATTGGCGAAGAAATAAGCCAGTCAATTCACTCATTCGATAATATTATTTAGAAATCATAATAATATTATTTCCACGATTTTTTTTATATTTACATATCTTATAATATAATCTCCGATGTCCGCTGACTCTATTCCCAAACAACTTCAGTATGGCGCTTCTGCCTCTGTTGCTCGCGTCGTTCGTGTTTCTAATATCCGCCCTGCTGGAACTGATAGCGGAACTTATGGCGATTCTTTTCGCTTTGTTTTGCCTTCTCGTTCGATCGTTGATTTAGGCAGTTTGTCTTTGTATTACACCGCTACCATTTCCGGTCTTATCGATGGCGCCAACGGCGTCAACGCAGTTATGCCTGCTTCTTGGAAACACTTTAAGCGTGTCGTGTTTTATGTTTCTGGTGTCGCGGCATCGGGTTCTTTGAATCAACATATGGATATGCTCTACCACGCTCTCGTGAAGGCTTCCGGTTCTCAGGAATGGCTCTTGTCTCGTCTCAACAAGAACGCCATCGAGGCTGTTCTTTCTACTGATGAGTGTGCTGCACACCAGACTTTAGCGGCTCAGTCAGGCGGAACTACCAAGTCCGCTCATATGTGCTATGATGACTTTTTGGGTCTTCCCCGTTCCAAGAACATTATCGACCAGTCTCTCTGGGGGCAGGTTGAGGTTGAGGTTCAGCTCGGCGATGCTGGTATGTTGAAATGCCGAAAAGTTGTCGCTGGAACTGGAACTGACGCTCAGGCTCTCGCTGCTACTTTTAGCGTTTCTTCCATGAGGGCGAGCGTCGATGTTCTGCAATCTGTTAGCCCCCTTTATATTTCCCTGTTGTCCTCCAGGCTCTCTGCTACTGATGCTCCTATCCGTCTGCCCTACCAAGATGTCCGCACCTTTATCGCTACCAACACCGGCAGCGTGCGCACAAATGTTAATACTAACTGCTTGGACGCTGTGTGTGCTATTGCAGTCAGCTCCGCCTATAACACTCCTGTCGTTACTGCTCTTGGTGAATCAGATCCTATTAAGTTCAAGTTCAACTCAGGTCGCAACTTGTCTTCCGCCAATACGCTTCGCGCGCAGTTCCAAATCGGTCAAGATGTCTACCCCAAGACCCAGATCGAGAACGCATTCGAGGTCGCTGATATCACGATGAACGGATTGCACGGCAACAACCGCGACAGCACCGCTCTCCTTTTTGCCTCCAACAGCGATGACTCTACTATCGAGTATCGTCGCGCTCACTTCCTCGCCAACAACTTCGTATACTTCCAGAAGCTTTCGCTCAACGCCGAAGGCTACAAGGACGGCGTGATGACCGGCATCAGCACCAACGGACAATCAAGCGAGATTATATTCAACTCCTCCAACTTTGGAACTAATGTCCTCATCGCCCAGTTCTGCACTTCTTGCCTTGTCTTCAACCCCGCCAACTCTTCCGTCAGCGTCGAAGCCTAAATCAGTATAACCCATTTAGCAATAAATAATAACGCCCATTATTATTATTTATTATATCGCATTATAGTATAAATAATAATGCCCGGCCTCCCGAAGAACTACGAGTTCAGTCCCTTTGTATTGCGCTCCAAGCAAGACGCTAATAAGTCAGCACCCAAGCCCAAACTCTTTTATGGTCTCCAAGAAACCGAAGAATCCCCCGACGCTACTACTATATACAAACCAAGAGTTCGTGAGGATATTAAGCAGTCGTTCGCTTATCAGTATGACCGCTTCCTAACCTCAACTCAAGATGCGTCCAAATCGTTTAACCATTACCGCCCCGATGGAATAGTATATCGTCCCAACCAGATTACCGAACTGCATAGTGAAGGCGGTGATGTCCTCGAGAAGTTGGATCGCATGTATGACTTTGAAGATGGTTATAATGTTGTTGCCGCCGAAGTGATGAAACCATCGAGACGCAAATAGGTAAGGAAATAATCAACCAGTTTTCGAATTATGTATATTCAATATAGAATAAACATTATTCTCTCGCTTCTCTCGCATCTCACACCATAAATGGTCTCATAATCTCCTCACGCCTTCGGCGTTCGTCGTGGCGAACTTATGGTCTGATGTTTTAAACCAAATGACGCAAAAAACGACACCATATATGCTCTCCGGTCTTAAATTAAACTAATAATGCCTAAAACAGCTCATTTTGTTTAATAATTAAACCAATAAGGCACTTAAACAGGTAATAAAATCGATTTTATTACCTGTTTAGGGGGGTATATGGTTTAAAAATCAATCTAATTATGCCTAAATGGTTAATATTGGTTTAAAATAAGGGTTGAGAGCATATATGGTAAGGATATATAGGGTATATAGACTGATTTATTTTGTGATGATATACCATCACAAAATATTTAGGATTATTATTATAATTGAACGCGTTTGACGCCGTATCTTTCCTCCGTCTTCTTGTAAAGTTCCGCAAGAGAATCGCTCACGAACATCTGGGTCTCGGGCAGCTGTCTCATCACGCGATATTTCTCAACCTCGCCGGCGTGAGCCTCTGCCTCATTCGGGTAGATAACCTTAATGTTCTCCTCACAGCTGCGGGAGAATGCTGCGAATGTTATTGCCTCCTCCTTGACTGGGAGAGCGTGGAGAAGCTCGAGAGATTTGCTGACGAGAATGATGCGCCCCTTGTATACGCTGGCTACATTAACGATGTGGCTACGGATCACGGGATACGAGAGTAACACATCGACGGGGTTGCGTTGTGCTGATGCATCGGCGGCTGCATCGAGCGGGACATTTAAAGTTTGAAATAACTTATCGACATCGAGGAATAGGACATCGGCGGTCGTGAGTTTGGAACAGAGGGTCGAGACACCGCGCAACATTATAAGCGCCGAGAGACGCTTACGAAGACGATACTTAGCCCATTTGTTTCCTAACCACGAAGCAAAAAAAGATGATGCGGGAGAGCCAGCCATCGCGCCGACAGCTGATCCAATCGCGTAGATACCAGCAGTAGCTTCCATAGTTTATGATTATAATAATATATAATATTATATTTTTATAATCCGTTTTCTTTTGTTTCTAAAGTGCGCCGTTCTTAAATAGTAGGTCTGTTATAGTCTTAAGTTTTGCCGCCTGCGCGTCGAGTTGTTCTTGTAGTGTTTGAATCCGCTGGATATCCGCCTCGTTATGCACGCTCCGGGTATCGTCGATGGACGCGACTGGTGCGGGGATATACTTGACTGGGTTGCCGCTTGCGTCAGTTGAATCGGCTAAATGTCCCAACGCCAACTTGGTCGCTACCTTGTGGTAGATCCAATCATCGTCGGCGGCCCACTCCTTATACTCATCGCCGCTAATGGTTACGAACTCATTTGCTAATGCTCCGTTTTGATAATGGACTTGAACCCGAACACTCACGGCTTCGTGCGGGGATACACTCACATTCGTCACCCAAAAAGCATTTGTAGCTCCTTCATATTTGGGATTTGCGGGAATACATACTTTCCAATTACTCATCGTGTCTTATTATACTACTATATATAATTTATATATTATATTATTTCTTAACTTAAAAATCCCTTCTAACCCGATATATCCTTATGTTGCATTCTGCAGGTCTGGCGTATGTTGTATTAAAGCTTCCTAACGATTGAAAAGCTAACGCTATATTATAAATGCCTTGCGAGAGTGCTGTTCCTGCTCCTTCATTTGCCGTCCATAAATTATCCTGACTTACCATCCATAATGAAGTGCCGTGTATTCGTTGATGTTGGTCACCTGTAGCACTATTCGTTGGAGAATAAATAGACCACATATTAGCGTTTGAAGTTTCTGTTTTTGTTATGATAGTATGGTCGCTGGTATATCTGTTTATGATCTCTCTTGAATTGCTACTATCGTCAGGTGATATTCCCGGATCGGTTGATGTTCTTCTGTTGTAGGATAATTCGCCACTTAAACGCTGCCTATTTCGGTAGTTAGCAGCCCAAGTAGAAGGTGGTCTATACCCGCAATAAAAACGATTTCTATATGTTTGGTTGTATTCCTCTGAACCACCTTGAACGCCATTATTTACAATATTCGTCCAATTCGTTACTGAATGCGTATGATATTGGTTACTTGATGAGAACGCTTGTGTGGAAGTAACCGCATTCAATCCCATTTGAATATAAGAGTCCGCTGTAACTCGTGTGTTTATGTCTAAATAACTATAATTTATATCTATTTCATACCTAATGTTGAACTGGGTTAGGTCTATTTTAGCCGTTGTTCCCCAGCTACAATTATATACGCCTGCATTTGAATCGAAATTGAGTCTTCCAGAATACCATAATGTAATCGTAGGGTCATTTACAAATGTATATCCACCACCAAAGTCGCTCGATATAGTAAAATCTTTCGAAGTGCTACCCAACACTATTTTCCCCCTTTCTTCAAATGAACGATAAATAATATTTGGGCCGGTGGTTGTAAGTAAAAGTAGCGAACCATCGTAGTTTGATGCAAAACTTCGTATTGTAGATTCTCCTGTAAGAACATTCATATTATAAGCAAGCCTCCAAGTTTTCCCGTAATCCTCGCTAATTCTTATTCGGGAATTATAATAGGTATTATGTCCTACAATCATCAGATTACCGCCTGGACTAACAAACGCCACTCTCGCTCCTCTCGCTTGCTCGTCACCATACCAAGTCCAAGTTGTGCCGAAATCATCGCTGATGTGTATCTGTCCTGTTACTTCGCTGGGGTTGTAAGATTGGTCGCACGCAAGTAAAAATCGCCCAGTAGCATCACATCTAATTATCCCCCAAAAATAAGAACTGCCTAACGCTAATTGGGTTCTTACTCGAGCCCAAGTAACCCCATAATCCAAGCTACGATAAATACCGCCAGTCCCATTATCACTTGAGCCAGCAAAATTACCTTCTACTGCTGCAAACATTATAGAGCCGTTAGCACTCATACAAATATCGTAGGCATTACTAAGTAATGTGGTAAGGCTGCGAAGAACCCAAGTCGTTCCACCATTCGCCGAAATGTATAATGACCCATTATTCGGATTTGATGATGGGGCTTGATAATAAGTGGTTAGCACAACAATACTACCATCAGAGTTGCAGATAATCTTGCCTGCATAACGATTATAAAATGTATTCGCTGCTCCTTGTGTTCTATCAAGCGTGATCTCGCTCCAAGTTATCCCATAATCAACGCTTTTATATAATCGTGTAGTGTATACGAGGTTTGGAGGTGATCCGGTTGAGTTATCGTTTCTTGAAATATATAGAGTTTCACCCGTGATGCTCCCGCAAACGCTTTCATAATTAAAAGTGAGTAGATTTGAGTTAAACCAAGTTGCTCCGTAATCATTAGAATACTGCACATAAACGTTGCCCTGAGCCGGAGCTGGTAGATAGATACAATTTCGGCCGTCATGTGAAACGAATATATCAGCCGGTTTAACTGGGGTGCTGATTTGACCCCAATTCGTAGCGTAATGTCCGAGTTTGCGCGGGACTAATCCTACACTACTCGTTGCGGCTAATAGGTCTCTTGTGACTTGAGCGCCTATAGTATTCGTGATTGTGGCTAATTTGGTGGTTGGATTTATTTCAACTAATATGCCCGACCCTCCTGTTACATTTTGAACCGGTGCGTTATTGGAAATTGTGGCTACTTTGGTGGAAGCATTAATAGCAACACTTATATTTGAACCTGTGTTATCTATATTTTGAACCGGTGCGGTATTGGAAATTGTGGCTACTTTGGTGGAAGCATTAATAGCAACACTTATATTTGTTCCTGTGTTGTCTATATTTTGAACTGGGGCGGTATTGGTAATTGTGGCTGTGTTACTCGTGACGCTAACACTTATATTCGTTCCTGAGTTGGCTATATCTTGAACTGGTGCGGTATTGTTGATGGTGTAGTTCCCATTTGTAACCGACCTACCTATATTTGTTCCTGCTGTTATTTCCTTCACATTCCAGTTGCCGTTGCTCGCTCCTTCCAAACTCGTAATGCCGGTGATTGCGTTACCATTCATATTGATTGGCTGGCTGGCGGTTGCACCAGAGTTGAGAACATTCGCGAGGGTTGGCGTTGCTGTTACCGGCGCGATGCTGCTATGGAAGTGCGAGATGCTGCCTTCGTTGAAGTATAGCGTAATGGCGTGATTATTAAACCCGCCCGCCGGTTGGATAAAATATAGATCGGTGGAAAGCGTTGGTTGTGGGAATGCCGAGATATTATAGGGCGCATCAATCGCCATGTCGTATTCAATAAGCGTCGGGGTGTCGCTATACGGAGTTATTATCTTCGCATTAGTTCCATCATATAACATCGTGCGGAAGAGACCTGGTGTGTTAGCGCCGATACCAATAAGACTATACGCTCCGAGATCTGCGCCTCCTGCGCTGGTTTGCGAAATCGTGCCTGTGCCGCTCGTTATAAAAAGCACGAGACGAAGCGCCGTCTTTGCGCCTGTCGATGTTGTCTGGTTTATCTCTATCACATGGTCTAATTGCACAGATAGATTGTTGGTGGTGCTCGCTACTGATTGTCCTGCGCTCGTCATCGTCGCGAGAGTAACCCACCCGTTCAAAAAGTCATATCCTTCCACGCGATACAGCAACACCACCGGCCCAGATGTTACGACGACATTTATATTAGGAAACACGACACGCTGGAACTTGAGGTTATATAATCCCTTCGGCGTGGGGATCGGCGTTCCGTTTATTAATTGTGCCGCTGTGGTCGTGACCGGCGATGCATATGTTCGTTGATACAGAGTAGCCGAACCAACTGCGGTTGCCTGAAACCATAGACGCCCGTAGATTTGACCTGTTTGGTTATTTGAGTTCCACGAGAGATATTGGTTGAGTTGTTGCAGACCAGTCAGGACAGGATTGCTCGCCTCATCAAACACTTCGGTCGTATACTTGGCGATATAGTATGCGGTGTTGGCGGCGATTGCCTGTGTTATGGTGCGCTGGGCGTTGCCTGAATATGCTGCGCTCATTATTGTTTCGGTTGGTGTAGGGTTGGGGTTGGTTATGTTTGTCGGGACATTTATCATGTAGGTAATACCGCCCGACGACGCTCCGCCTGCGCCAACTTCCGCGCCGTTCCACATCAGTTTATTATCGGCATTCTTGTAAAGGCGAGCAGCTGTGTTGCCCGTGTAATTCCCGCTGATGACGAGCGAGGTTGCCGTCGCTTGGTTTGTGCTAATGCTGGTGCTACCAACTAAATTGATACCCGTGATAGTTCCGGGCGTGTTTATGCTGTCGGCGTTAATAACATTTAAGAGTTGTGTAAAATCCACTCCATTAAAAACGGCTTTTGCGACAACCATACCTTCTCGCGCGGTTTCGGGTTGTCCGGCCGCTCCGTTATACTGATTCACTTCCAACACATACGAGCCGTATGATGTCCCCTGAGCACCGCCCATATAAGTTCCAATTCTAACAAAGGCATCAGTTGGGCCATTGTTGATAGTTCCGGGTAAATGTAGTATCGATAAACCTTCGCCACCGGATCTTGTCCCACCCTTCGTCAGCCTGAGATCAATCCCACCTTTACAAGAATTAACGATAGTTATAGGTTTTTCGTTGGACGATGCTCCCTGATGGAGTAGAATGCCGTCGTTCCCCTTAATGCAAAGCACATTACATTTATCGTTCGCTTCGGTAAAAGCCCAATCAACATCAGTCGAAGTTATATTGTTATGACGAATAACTATATCGCCGTCGAATACTTGTGTGCGGTGATTACCGCTAAGTTGTGTGCAACTATAATCTGCTGCTGCGAGGAAAAATCCAATTCTCGGCTTGATAGCAACAACATCTTTATTTACAACATATAACTCTTCAAGCGTTACACTATTTCTCGTTTCAACATCACCGACCTTCGTATTAACGAATCCGCCCGCCATACACCAAACATCACTATACGCTATTTTGCTGCCCGTAACATATCCGAGAATATAACCAGGAATCCCAGCTTTCAGAAGCGCCGCAAGCGAAGTTATTGTTAAGGCGTTGCTTCGGGTCATATCTTCAAACCTCGCATCGCTCAAATACACATTACCACTAATACGGGTGCTGGTGTTTTGCTTTGTGGACGATTGCTGACCGATTTGTATTTGGGTTTGAGTTCCCGATGTTGTTAGTGCATCTATACAACCAATATTTACATGGTTGCCTCGCCCGCCTATATTGATTGCCGTCCCTGTTGATGAGTCGTCATATTGAGTGAAGCTTCCTATTCTTATTTGCTGTGTTGCTTTTAGTCTCATAGTGGAGCAGTCAATAGTAAATCGCCCGTGAGGGTGCGAATGTAATGTTTCGTTATCATCATAATCCTCACTATCAAAATCAGACTTGATTCTATACCCTATAAACTCTTCGTCCGGAGCGTTTTTCTGTTTCATTTCAATTATAGAAATGCCCTTATCCCCGCTCGCTGGGCCGACACTTGTAGTGTATGTGCTTGTTGTGAGATCGCCCGTGCCTGTAACCGACGCTTCGGTAATGAAGCGGGTCTTATTTTGTAGTGCGGTGATAAGAGTTTTGAGTTGAGCGTTTATGTTGTCGTTATTTACAATCCATTCGGTAGTGAGACCTGATGTATTTAAGTATTGTAAAATCAGCTTCAGCTCGTTAATCTGGTCGAGGTCAAAAGCATCTTCCAGAGTGAGTTCAAGTATGTAATCCTCGAAACGCTTACCCTTGATATATAGCGTTTGGGTGTTTAGGTTATCGAAGTTATAGATTCCTGCATTATTGACTTTACCCGACATATTATAATATATATTTAGACAGATATTAAAATAATCGTATATTAAATATATCGCTGTTTATCTTTTTTTTTATTATTGTGGTTATATATATAACCTAAACATCGTAAATGCTTCACCGAGATAGGCAAGACCCGTCGCAGACAATCGTTCGCACAACCAAACACTTCATTAGTATCACTTCGGCAGATTCAAATGATTATGATACTCCCGAGTTCAATCCCGGCAATATGCGGATCACCTTTAATAACTCTTCGATGACGAATGTTAGCTCAGCCAAAGATGCAACATATACTACCATAACCCCCATCACCCTTTACGGAGACTGCTACTATTATAATGTTAGCCCCAACTTCCAGAACAACAGACTTCGTATTCGCTCGAGTGATGGAAGGTCGCTTTCCCAGACCATCGGCGGCGTCGCCAACATTCGCGAGAATGGTCTTAACCCCGCTGTGCAGGCCGACTGGGATCCATCAACATTCCCCGAAGTAGAATTGACTGAAGGTATGTATAACGCTGCTGAGCTTAGCGCAGAGATTCTGAAACAATTGAACGCCTCCACTATCGGTTGGTATGCTGCGGGTGGTGCTACCGCTATCGTCTGGACGAATACTGCGATTGATGGTAACGGCAGATTGAAAATCGCATACGCCACCGCCAATCCCGCTGGTGGGACTATCGAACTCCGGTTTTACTCCCAGTTCTTTAGTGTAAGGAATAGCCAGCTGATAGATTCGTCTCGTATCTTCGGTATGACCTTCGCTGCTATTCAGGGTGGAACTGGTCCTGCATCTATCGGTGGTGTCGCGCAGCCTACCACGAATGTTTTCGGCGCTTTCAAGTTGCCCTACGCGGATAGAGCCGCCGGCTTGCTGACCCCGAAAGTTGTGGATATTAAGACAATCCAGCAAGTTCAGGTTCGCTCGAATGTCGCTGGACGCCATTTCTGCAAGAGGGGATATTCAACCAACGGAGGCTTTACTCCAGAAACAAATGCCGGCTTGCGTCCTCTGTCGCTCACCGATATTCTCTTTACTTTCGATCTCGATGTCGATATGGGTTCTACATTTGTGTTCGAACCGGCGACTTACGAGATATACCAGCAGCAGATCACAAATAACTTCGACGAGTTTCGCCTGTATCTGACCGACAATAAGGGTCGCATTATCAAGTTCATTAACAACGCCGAAATCACTTTTACATTTGCTATTGAGCGAGAGATTGTGGCGCAATCCGCCGAAGACCGCATTAAGGACTTGATGACCTATAACGCATTTAGGAACTAAAAAATATATTACCATATTTTAATAAGAATGAAATTAAACGAACTTATTAAAATATCAAATCCCGCAGAGGTTAAACGCCGCTTTGAAAAGTATCGCGGTGCAGCTAAAGCAACTATAGAGCCATCGCCACGCCCAGATAAAAAATACCTAATCCGCGTTGCTGCCGCCGGCGGTGTGCGTGGTCGCGCAGTTCATATCGGTTCTATGATGTCCGACTTTACCAAACACGGCGACGAGGCAAGGCGGAAGAGTTACCTTGCTCGTAGTGCCGGCATCAAAGGCGATTGGCGAGACGATAAATGGTCTCCGAACAATTTGTCCCGTGCGTTAATGTGGTGAATAGACCCGTTGCAGAATTGCGGAAAATCGTGCCCCGATTCTGGAAAGTATCCTATGAGATTGGTATTTTCTAAATAATGGTAGTATCAATTGAGTTGGGCGTTTCCTATGGGGACTTTCCAGAATCGGGGCACGATTTTCCGCATTTCCTCCGGAGACCATTTATGCTGTGGTGGTTTTCCGCTGTTTTATCGATTGAGACCATTATGCTCTGGGGCACGATTTTCCGCAACTTCCGCAACTTCTTTTCATTTCATTTCTTTCCGTTCTGTAATAAAAATAAGACAATTGATAATGACTGCCTGTTAAGGCTAAATAAAACTTCGTTAAGAAATAAACCAGACGATAGACGAGCAGAGTTCGTGATAGGGGCGGACGACCTCCGGTCGCCGCCATCATGGCGCGACCCCCGTATTTAGGCATTTTAAGTTATTTTGACTTAAAGATATAATATTTAGCAATTGTATAATAAAATGAAATACTTTATTGGATCATTCGAGTTCAGCACGAAGAAAGCCGCCCGTGACGCGGCGATGGAGCGCCTAATGACTATCCCTTACGGATACCACAGCATAGATAGTGACGATGGTGATTTCCTTTTAGCAATTTTAGAGAATCATAGCGAAGCCGATGAAAAAATGGGCTGCGGTATTGCCGGGTTTAATGTTAACCCAGCGCTCGACCCGGCGCTGCACGCATCAGGCAAGGGCAAGCACATTACCTTTACACGAGTAGATGGAACGACTGATTGTTTTTCATATAACCATTGCCTAACCTTTCCTGCAAAGGGGCAGAAAGAGTTTGGGATTCGTGAATTGAAATGCGCCCTTCGCGAATCTATTAAACCCCAGATTAAGGAATATGTAGAATATGATAATGGACGAGATGTTCCAGTTCAGTTATTACCTTGCCCGGAATGTGACCGAATGTATGAACACCATAACCCGTTTAATGTGGATCACATAGAACCATTCTCCAGACTGGTTGATACTTTTATGGCGAATGATGGCGCTGGATATAATCTACCAAAGTCATATGGTAAGACGCTAACGAGACGATGGGTATTCAAAACAGCGGATAAAAGTTTAGAAGACGCGTTTATAAAATACCACGCAAAACACGCCAAGTTTCAATTTTTATGTAGAAATTGTAATATTAAGAAAAGCGATATATTTAGGGAAAATTGACTTAAAATAATCTCTCGTAATAATATAAACGAACGATGCAAGACCAACCAACCGCGACGACGACGGAGAAGCAAAAAAAGACTGCCGATATGGCTGCGTATATGCGAGCATACAGACTCGCCAATTTAGAGAAATGTAGAGAACAGGATCGATTGCAATACCACCGCAATAAACCCATTACGGACGAAGCCAAAAGGAAACAGGCTGAACGAATGGTTTTATCCACATTAGCAAAATATCCGGAGATTTTGAATAATATTTAAATATAAAAAATTGAAAAGGTTTTTATATTTAGGAATAGTTTTACGGAAATTAACTTAAAGATAAATTATTATCTCAACATAGAATATAACCGAAAGAAGAAGATGACTACTGCCGCGACCACCCACGACTACGAACTTACGATTGCTGAAAGAAGCACACCATTTACCGAGTTAGACTTTTGCGAACCGATTGATGTTGGGCGCTTGAGGCGGATTATACATTCGCAGGAATTACGCGACCGATGGCTGAAGCCGACGAAACCGATGGGGCGCTACTACCAGAGTGATATAACTGGCGGTAGTGTTCGTGATGCTAACACTTGTTATGAAGTGGAAAAAAAGGCGTTGACGAAAATGTTGAAGAAAGTGAAACGCGGGTCGCTGATGGTGCGTTATTCATTTGGGAAGTTGTTGAAGTTTGGGCGCGTGTATGCTAACGATAGTATGTCGGTGGGCTGCATCAATAAAGATGTGCGGGCTACATTATGCGGCGACAGGTGGGTTGATATTGATATTGCCTGCGCCCACCCGAACCTGATGGTTCAATTATGCGAAAAACAAAAGAAGCCGATTAGGTGCGAGGTGTTGCGCGAATATATTGATAGACGCGAGGAGATTCTGGTTGCGACGGCAAAGGAATACGGAGTAACGCGCGATGATGCAAAGCAATTGTTTAACATTTTGACTTTTGGCGGTGGACTGAATACATGGGTAACTGAATATCTTGGAATTGAAGAACACGACAAATACACGATGACGCAATTTGTTTCGCGGTATCATAGCGAGATGTCGGGGATTGCGAAGTTGTTTTATGATAGCAACCCGAAGATCGCGAAGGAATTGACGAAGGAGCGTTATAAGGCGATGTATTCGATCACGCATTATTTATTAGGTGAATACGAACGGCAGATTTTGGAAACCGCATTTGAGTTTGCGATGCGTAAGGGACTATGTGACGGAAACAAGTTCGTTGGATGTTATGATGGATTTATGGTTTTGAAGGAGAAATGGAACGAAGCATTTATACCGGAATTGGAGCAGCTTGTTTTGGAGAAACACGGCTTTAAAGTTAAATATGTAAGTAAGCCGATGGACGGCGGGTGGGCGAATCTAATGGAAGAACCGAAGGGCGAGTTTTGCGACCTTGCGCACTATAACGCGTTATTTGATAAATATTGCAACGAACGAGGGGCGATAGATTATTTGAATAAGCATCGAGCGGGACATTTTATCTATAACGGATCGTCGTGGTTCTGTTGGTCGAACACACCATTTACTACTTGGGAGACGCATACAGGCGCACTCACTCGCGCAGTAATGGACGATATGAGTTTATACATTGACGGCATCATCGAAGAATTATCGGGACATATGGCTTCACAACAAGACGATACTGATATTTACAAATCAGTTAGCGAATTGAAATCGAACTTTAAAAAGTTCCGCCAACAGAGTTTAACCAGCGCGGCATTTGTGCGACATGTGATCGAGCTTGGTGAGAAGTATTTTCTTAATACCAAAATTGAGTTCGATATGAACCAGAACCTAATTGGTATGCCTTATAATGTAGACGGAAGCGGGTTTTATGTTTATGATATTATTACTGGAACATACAGAGAGGCGGTGTTTGCAGATTATATATCGATGAAAATCCGTGTCCCATATCAAAGCATAATGAATGCGTTATCAAGTGACGATACGACAAAATCGGCAATTATGGAACTATTGACGAAAATCCAACCAGAGCAAGCGGAGCGACAACTTTTATTGAAGATAATGGCGAGCGGTTTATCGGGGCGACCAGTTGAGAAGTTTATCATTTACAACGGAGGCGGACGGAACGGCAAGGGACTTTTGGACGAGTTTATGGTTCGGGCATTAGGAGATTATGCAACATACGCGTCAGTAAGCATCATAACTGAAAAAACGCAACAATCAGCGGCAGCAAACCCCGAGTTGGCGAAACTGGATAAGAAGCGTTATGTCGTAATGAAAGAACCGGAGAAGGCGATACCCATCAATAATTCGTCGATGCGCGATTTGACTGGTGGCGGTGAATTACAAGCTCGAACACTCTATAGCACGAAGACAGCCGTTTATCTACACAACACGCAGATTTTAGAAGCCAACGCAAAACCAAATCTTAAACACGATCCAGAGAAAGCAGACGAGGAGCGCTTGATTGATTTGAACTTTCCATCGACATTCACATCCGCCGATGAAGTTGATGAGGAGAATCATATTTACGAAGCAAAAACAGAATACAAGACAATAGAGTTTCAAGATAAACACATGGGCGGATTAATCGCCATTTTATTAAGTCAATTACATATATTTAAAAATGCGGGTTATAAATTAGATTCATTTATACCCGAAAGCGTCAAGAAACGAACGGCGGAGTATATGATGAAGTCATACGACATTTTCAATAGCTTTAAAGTTATTTATCGATTGGCGGAAGAAGGAGAAGAAGATGATGATGAACAATTAACACTTGCAAAAGCAACCACGACCATTCGTCATCACGAATCATTTAAACTTTTACCAAAGGCGAAACAACGAGAGTATTCCGCACAATATATCAAGGACTTTATATTAAAAAATAAGTTCTTTAAGAAATACATCAAGGAAGATTACCATACAAAACAGATTTATCTTTGTGGTTGGAAGTTGATTATGGAAGAAGAATAATTAATTTAATTTCATAATATAAGTATATAACATATATTATGACCCAACTCGAGCGCTTCCTACTCGGCAAAATCAACGAACCAGGTTGCCCGATTCACTATATCCAGATCTATCACGAACTATTTAGGAAATAAAATATCCATACTAATTATAACAAACATGAACTCCTTTGAAACCCTCCCCGACGCTAAAAGCATCAACCTTAAGCCGGCGCTCGATCTCGCGAAGAAGGTCTTGCCCGTCATATGCCCCAATCCTAACATCACCATTTCCGCACTTCCACCGAAGGTAACTTTCGGTTGCCGTTAGATGTAACTTGTCGGCATACTCATAAAATCCCAACTCCTCCACCACATTTTTATTTTTGTTTTTATTATTTTCCAAGTCATCTTATATATTATGAAAATAATAAAATATTAACACATTTTATAATCTATATAATGAATATAAAATGCTTTATGCTCTTGGCGTTTTGCATCGCTGGTGCTGCCCCCATCGACAGCCTGCCCCTACAGAACTTAACGAACGCAACGCAGCCGCACCTACACCCGCACCTATACCTGAATCAGACCCAGCGCCAGCTGCTCCGCCAAATACCCCCATCACCGCCGTCTTCCAGGACAGCAGCGCCAGCGAAGACGATACCTACAGCGTCTAAGGACGCTCCGCTCCGCACCGCTCCTACTCCTGCGGTGAAGCGGGTGGAAGAGTATGCTGCGAAACTCCGCGCGGATATGGAGGCACAGGAACGCGTCCTCAACGCATTTATCAACACTATCAAGACAAAACACGAAAATACGCAACTCAAGTTGTCGCGCGTAAAGAGTATTCTTAAAGGACTTAAAGCCGAAATCGCGAACGCCACGAAATATGCGAATGAGTTCCAAGCGGAGGATATCGACCAATCCAAGCAGGCGAAAATAATCCAAGATGAATATGAAAAATCCGCGAAGATGTTTAGCGATGAAAAAGAGAATATTGAGTTCGAGAAGAAGTTCCTGGAGGAGATTATAAAGTATATTCAACTTCGTAAATCTAATTGTCTAACCAAGTAATCGCGGTAGGTAAACCAATCTTGTAGCAATAATAGAAACAATCAAAGTTGCAAGCAGCCTTCGAACCCTTGACTGGTTGTCCGTCGATATGTTTAACAAATTGAATACGCTTACGAGGTAGTATAATCTGTAAATCATTATCGCCATTAAATAACTTGCGTATGTATTGCGTCGTTAATTTGGAGCAGGGCATAATTAGGATAAATGGTTTGTCGAGAGAAACCAATCTTTCTAATATTTCCGGACATTTAGAGAAAGGCGGGTTTGAAACCACGATGTCGCCCAGATCATTTTCAAAGAAGTCAATAGGTTCGTGTATAACATTATAACCGAGCTCTTTCAAATACTCGCCACTTGTTCCATCACCATAAAAAGCCTCCCAGACCACTTTATTTTTTGGGATAATGTGTTGTATATTAGACCACGCACTTTTAGGCGTCATATAGTCATCGTGTTTTAGGAATGTTTTAGTATGAAAACCAGCCATCTTTATATTATGAAAATATTATATTTAGATATATTGGGCGTATAAAGAAACGCCTACAAGTTGCATAAATCCTCCACCTATTAAACGGCAACTGAAAACCAA
>Ga0255090_1000198_pt1 | contig 20610 bp, 22 predicted proteins | sample Colum_Yuk_RepA_8_2_FD_188444 | JGI IMG/M metagenome (GOLD analysis project Ga0255090, IMG submission 188444) | Freshwater microbial communities from Columbia River, Oregon, United States - Colum_Yuk_RepA_8d | ecosystem: Environmental > Aquatic > Freshwater > River | place: USA: Oregon...
GAGCTGGTAGTATAGTTGACTTAAGTGCAATTAAAATTGGTAGTGACGGACTTAACAATTAAAAACAAAAAATATAAATAAAAAACCATGGCAAAACTAAAACCTATCGGAAGTGAAAAATTAGAAGGAAACGACAAACTCCAAAGAATTATGGAGATTGCGAATTACGGTATGACTTCTATCATTTCAGAAAATACATCCGACTACTCAATCAATTTAATTGATGGCGCAACCTATCACATCGTAAAAGAAAAAAGTGGTTACATCATTAAAAAGGCTATTAATGAATCTGGCGTTGATTATATCGAGCCAATGAGAAATAGAAGATATTATTCTTCATACGGACAAGCGTTGAAGAGATTAAATCTTCTAATCAAAGAAGTAAACTCACTACATGATGTTGCTGAAGAAGTTTCTCTTTATGGTGAACAAAAAAAGTTTGTTTTAAAAACACCAAAATCTGAAATGCCTGCGGCTCCTGAAATGGAGGCACCTGCAGCACCTGTAGAACCACCTATGTTACCTGAACCTGAATTACCAATGGCGGACGCTCCTGTAGATGACATGGAAATGTCAGATACTGAAATGTCAGACACATCAGAATTGATGCCATCAGACATAGATACTGTTGAAGAAAAAGTTAACTTCAAAGTAATTCAAAAATTAACAGGTAAATTAACTCAAAAAATCAGAACTCTTGATTCTCAAGAGGGTATGACTTCTGAAGATATTAAATATGTTATTAACATGGTTCTATCTTCATTAGATTTATCAAAACTATCTCCTGAAGATATGGAAGATGTTATGAGTAAATTTGAAGATGTTGATGCTGAATCAGAAATGGGTGATGAAGATATGGGTATGGAACCTGATATGGACATGGATATGGACGTAGATATGGAAGCGGATGTTGAAATCCCTGCAGAACCTATGGAAAACGCTGGTCCTATATTTGATGCAATTTTCAAAGAAAGTAAAGTTGATAAAGTATTGAGTAAGTATTTTGAAATTACTGAAAACGAAAAGAAAATTGACAACATTATTTTAGAAGAAAGACAAAAAGAAAAAGGTACTAAATCTAAAATGATGTCAGAAAAAGTTGGTAGATTATCAACATCTTTGGAACAAGAATTAGCTGGTAAAAAATTCCTTGAAGAAAACATTGAATATGTTTTTGTTGGTAGAACCAATAAAAATAATTTAGTATTTGAATCAAAGAATAAACAGATTAAAGTATCTCCCGAAGGAATTATTTTATGAGTTATCTAATCTATGTAAATGGACTTGGTCCGGACTACAAAGGTGATAACTTATATGAATTCATTTTTTCACAAGATTTAGATGATATATGGGGTCCCTCTTGGGATAGTATGCCCTCTAACGGATACCCCTCACCACCAGATTTAAAACACATAATAAAAGTTGGTGTTTTACGAAAAACTGAAATTGAATTTGAATTAATCCAAAAATCAGACTATTTTGGAATGTCCGATGCCATGGACGGAGTAATAGCGTTAGGATGGGAGTTGGATAATAATGGATACAATAAAGGTAGATTAGTATTTAGGTTTGGCGAATCTGAAGAAAGTGTGAAAAATAAACTTTATGAACGAGATTTAATTCTCGAATTTGAAAAAAACACCGTTTATGAAATCTAATGTCGTTAAATTACTTGATAAGGGATTATCAAAAAAACTTATTTCTAATTTGACTGAGAGTCAAATTAATTTATTGATAACCAAAATGGGGCTCTCAGAAAATACTATGGTTTCTAAGGATGATACTCAAACCATTGATAAACTTAAAAGTGAAAGAAAACCATTTGAAGTTTATGAAAAAGAAATGAAGGAAGATGAAGAAGACCCTATGGATTTTGAAAAAGGTGAGAGAACTCAAGACCCTCATCAAGTAGGTCCTTCAACTGATGATGGTTTTGGTAATTATGATGATGGTACCGGTGAATTCAACGAAATTAAAAAGAATGATAATAATCCATGGGCTATCTGTCACTCACAATTAGGTTCTGACAGAAATGCTAAATATGAAAGATGTGTTAGGTCAGTAAAAAAGAATATGGATGAAGGAAAATCACTTATGACTTTTTTTATTGAAGAAGAAATTGTATCTTTGGTTGAGAAAACAATAAAACCAAGAATGACTAAATCTGATTTAATGGGTATGATTGCTGAACAAAACCCAACTACAGCACCACCAAAGACAAAACCTACGGTAAAACCAGGTCCAAGAACAAGACCTGCACACCCCGGTAAAAATCCAAATCCAAACGAAAATCCTGCACCAAAGGCTAAGAAAGATAAGCTTGAGGCTGCTAAGGCGGAAATTTTAAAAGCAATTCAAGACATACTTAACGATGGCAAAAAAGATTAAAGAACAGATTGATTACGGGGATACTCCCGAAAGAATGGACCCTTCATTAGAAATAAAAATTTCTAGTCCTGAGTCTCCATTTGCAACCAATCCTGCTTTTAGAAAGGGTGAAAAAGACGTTCAACGTCTAATGACCAATCGTTTCAAACAGGTTGCCGATAAGTTACGTGATGTTACAGGCAGACCAATTACATCTCAACAAGTTGGGATGATGATTTATATGCAACAAATGCAAAATGTTCAAACAATCATGAATGTTGAAAGAAGTCATAAAGAAGAATTAGAGCAACTTGCAATTGACGCTTCTTTGGATGAAATTCAAATGCCTGACGATTGGTTTGAGATTAATGCAAATTTAGGACCATTTGAAGCACCCGAGTTTAAAATGGGTAAACCAGGTGAAATTACCGCCACAGTAGAACCTGAAATGGATGTTGAAATGGAAAAACATAAGAGAAATCTTATCAACGCAATTATCCAAGGTACATCAAAAAAAGGTCATTATGTTTTTCAAAAACCTGAAGTTCGTTCAAGATTAAATGATATTGACCCTCGTCTATATCCAGCATATTTGAGTATTATGACAATCAACGATTTCATGTATTTTACTATGGAAGAAATGATTGAGATGATGAGTGAGTCGGGTCAAGGTATTGGTGGTGCCGTTAAACTTGAATCATCAAGTGATGATGATGGTGACGGTGATGGTGACGGTGCTTCAGACACCACAATCAACGCTTGGGGTTTGATTTTCCCAATTTTATGCCACGAGGTTATTAAAGGTCTTGAAGAAGCGAAAGGGAGATATGGATTTCCTGAAGATGCCGATGTAAGACAAAGAGTTCAACAAGAGGTTGATACATTACCAATGGAAGCATGGACTTTGAGAATTGGTCCGCAAATTGTTGAAAAAATTAGATTTGCTCTTCCTGACGAAGTTTTTGAAGATGAAAACAGAGGTCTTATCAATTGGTTTCAAATGGAACTCTATAAACTTCCTGCCGAAGAATTCATCAAGATTATTGGAGATGCAATTTCTGAGGATACTTCTAAACAGTCAAAAGCAACAGATGCTTTCAGACGTGTTTTACAAGTCGCTAAGAAGAATAAAGAAACGTACGAAGACTATGAATCTGAGGAAGATTCAGATGAGGAAGATGGTCTTGATTTCTTGACAGGATTAGGTATTGGCCGTCCTGATTAATGAATTACACAAAAGAACAAGTTTTAATTGAATATAAGAAGTGCATGAAGAGCACTCCTTATGCTCTTAAAACATACCTACAAACTTATGACAATACCGTTTCAAGGTTTGTCCCGTTGGAATTGTTTAAAGACCAAGTTACCTTGGTTGAAGACTATGAAAATTACAACGAAAATATTGCATTAAAGTATCGTCAGGCAGGTGTATCTACTGTCACTGCTGCTTGGGCTAGTAAGAAAGTCTCATTTGCTAGAAAAGAAAAACCTGAAAAAATTCTAATTATTGCAAACAAATTAGAAACCTCAGTTGAATTTGCAAATAAGATTAGAGCTTTTGTAGAACAATGGCCAAGTTGGGTTGGTATTGGGTTTTCACCTGAAAAAAATGCTGCCAAACATTATAAATTAAATAACGGTTGTGAAGTTAAAGCGGTTGCAACATCAAAAGATGCTTTGCGTGGTTACACCCCCACGGTTCTAATATTTGACGAGGCGGCGTTTATTGAAGCTGACAGTGATTTTTGGTCGGCTTGTATGGCGTCTCTATCTACAGGTGGTAAAGTTGTGGTTATTTCCACACCTAACGGATACGACCGTATTTACTACGAAATTTACGACCAAGCCCAAAGGGGTATGAATGATTTTAAAATCACGCCAATGTTTTGGTTTCGTGACCCTCGTTATACTAAAGACTTATATTTGGTTAAATGTGAGGATATTATTCATTATTTGTTAAATAAGGAAGAATATTCCACAGATATTGTAATTCAACTACCTTTAGATAATCCTTATGATAGAGATTATAATGAAATTTTTAACTATATGGAACAAGGTTATAGGCCATGTTCATCTTGGTTTGAAAGTATGGTTAAAAAACTGAAATATGATAAAAGAAAAGTTTCTCAGGAATTAGAATGTAATTTTCTTGGTTCAGGTGATAACGTATTTGATTCAAATATAACTCAGAGAATACAAAAAAATGATATAAAAGAACCAAACGCAAGGTTAATGGGTAATCAACTTTGGATTTGGAAAGAACCTGAAAATGGACACAAATACGTTATGGGTGTTGATGTTTCAAGGGGAGATTCTGAGGATTTTTCTTGTATTGAGATTATTGATTTTGACACCCGTGAGCAAGTTTTGGAGTTTGTGGGTAAACTTCCACCCGATACGTTAGCGGAAATCGCTTACAAGTGGGGAAACATGTACTCAGCACTCTGTGTGACTGACTTAACAGGTGGTATGGGTGTTGCAACGGCAAGAAGACTTCAAGAACTTGGATATAAAAATTTCTATATTGACGGAGTTGATATGTCAAATAAATGGAAATGGGACCCAAAGGCAAACGAAAAAATACCTGGAATTAATTTTAACAATAAAAGAGTTCAGATTATTGCGGCATTCGAGGAGGCGGTTAGACATGAATTTAAAGTAAGGTCTTCAAGATTATTGGGTGAAATGGGTACATTTGTCTACATAAATGGTAGACCTGACCACCAAAAAGGACATCACGATGATTGTATTATGTCAATTGCCATGGCATTATATGTTGCGGAAATAGCATTCCCATCTTTGGTTAAAGTCGTTAGTCAAACAAAGGCCATGTTGGATTCTTGGTCAACAGTAATTAGTGAAAGCAAAGACCAATCACAATACTTTAATCCACAGATACCACAATTTTCACAGGCAGGGATGAATCGTAATCAACAACATAATCCTACAAGGGATGATTATGAAAAGTATCGTTGGTTATTTAATCCAAAGTAGTATTTATAAAAGACCTATTTGAATTAAATTATAGAAAATGAGTTCAGAACAAAAATTTACTGTTTGGCAAAGACTATCAAGAGCTCTTGGTCCAGATGCTTTATTGAATCAAGATTTTCCAACCTATAAGTTTGATAGAAAAGAATTACTTCGTACAACCGATAAAGCAGAATACGAAAAAGAAAAACTTCAAGCAAGACAATCATTTTATTTGTCAAATCAGTTTGCTAAAGTTGAAAGTAATCTTTACAATCAGGCAATTTATTATGAGCCAAATAGAATGGCAAGTTACTACGACTATGAGTCAATGGAATATACTCCTGAGATAGCCGCAGCATTGGACATTTACGCCGAAGAATCTACAACACCAAACGAAGATGGTTTTATTCTACAAATTTATTCAGAATCTAAAAGAATAAAATCCGTATTAGCCGATTTATTTAATAATTCTTTAGACATCAACACTAACTTACCAATGTGGACAAGAAATACGTGTAAGTATGGTGACAACTTTATTTATCTTAGACTTGACCCTGAAAAAGGGGTTATTGGTAGTATTCAACTTCCAAACATTGAAATAGAAAGATATGAGTTGGGTATGTCGGAAAGGATGGGTACCTCTAACATAAAAACACCTGACAATAGCAAAGGTCTTAAATTTGTTTGGAAATCGAGAAACATAGATTTTCAACCATGGGAAATAGGTCATTTCAGATTATTGGGGGATGATAGAAAACTTCCTTATGGTACATCCATGTTGGAAAAATCAAGACGTACTTGGAAACAACTTTTGTTATCAGAAGATGCAATGTTAATTTACAGAACATCAAGAGCACCTGAAAGGAGAATTTTCAAAGTGTTTGTTGGTAACATGGAAGATGATGATATTGAAGCATATGTACAAAGAGTTGCCAATAAATTCAAAAGAGAACAAATTGTAGATTCAAAGACAGGTAATGTTGATATGAGATTCAACCAAATGGCGGTTGACCAAGATTATTTCATCCCTGTAAGAGACCCTGCACAACCTTCTCCAATTGAAACTTTGCCAGGAGCAACAAACCTTTCTGAAATTGCCGATATTGAATACATTCAGAAAAAACTTGTAACAGCACTTCGTATTCCAAAAACATTCTTGGGATTTGAAGAAACTGTTGGTGATGGAAAATCATTAGCACTACAGGATATTCGTTTTGCTAGAACTATCAACAGAATTCAAAAATCAATGTTGCAAGAGATGAATAAAATTGCTATTATTCACCTTTTCTTATTGGGATTTGAAGAAGAAGTTTCAAACTTTACTTTAGGTTTAACAAACCCTTCAACACAAGCTGATTTGTTAAAAGTTGATTTGTGGAAGGAAAAAATGTTGTTGTATAAAGATGCTGTTACAGACCCAGGAAACGGTATTCAACCAGCATCTTCAACATGGGCTAAAAAGCACATATTTGGTTGGTCTGATGATGAAATTAGAACTGACTTACTACAACAAAGAATGGAGAGAGCCATTGGTGAGGAACTTAAAAATACTCCTACAGTTATTGTTAAGACAGGTATCTTTGATACATTGGATAAGTTATATGGTAGTAAAGAAGGTGCGGGAGCTCCGGCAGCACCTCCAGGTGAGGTTAGTGAACCAGCGGCAACAGAATTACCCGGTGGATTAGGTGGCGGATTTGATGCTGAGTTTGGTGGAGAAGGAGCACCTGAAACACCCGAAACTCCACCTGGTGAAGAGGCTGCGGTAACACCTGAATCTACCAGTATAAAAGACTTAAATATTCTCTTAGAAAATGATATTCATGGTTCAAAATTCTTAGATTTAAGTATTGGTCAACAAAACTTAGGAAAAATTGCTGAGGAATTGGATAAGTTACTTGGTTCGTAATATTTATTTATGAATCCAAATAACCCCTGCAAATATGACATTCGGAGAAATTAAATCAATTATCGAAAAAAACCTACTGGAATCTTACAGTAATCCAGCCAACTTTAAGAAAACTCTTAAAGAATTCAAACATAATATTTTAGAAAACAAATCTTACTCGAAGTTATATTCGTTGTATGACGACTTGTCTACACCTAAAAATCTTAGTAGTGAAGATGCTAAAGAATATTTGGAAGAAGGCATTTCGTTGATTAGACAGATATTGGAAAATGTAAAATTACCAAAAAATGGTAGTAATGTTGAAAACCGATACAAAGATTTAGATATCTTGGTGTATCTTAATTCAATTAACATTCAAGAAAGGGTTCAATCTAAGAAAAATGTTTTAGGTGTGTTAATGTCAAAACCTAAAATTAATGAGAATCTTACAAAGATTCCGTTAAAATCTATGGTGACTATTGCTAATCAAACAATTCAAAGGTATTTGGATACTTTGGATGAAACAACCAAAAAGAATGTTTTTCACGTTTTTGCTGGCAACCAAGAAGATTTAGAAAAAGAGTTTGAAACGTTAAAAGAAAATACGGTTCAAAAATTATCTTCTTTGAAAGACAATGAATCTGAAAGTGATGTTGTAAAAACTATCAAAGAAACGATTGAAAAAATTCAGTCTGAAAAATTTGACCAACTCAACTATGTAAGATTGAAACAACTTGGTGAATCTATTGTTCTTGAGTCCTAATCTTTTGTTTGTATTGGGCTGACAATTTTTTCTTTCTCTTAGTTACCGATTTTTTATCAAACTCCTTAAGTTCAAGGAGTTTTTTTGTTTGCTTGGTTTTGATTACCTTTCCCTTAAGTTCTTTAAGAGACTTCTCAATGTTACCTTTTACAACAACTATTAACATATACAAGAAATATTTGGTAATTTGGTGAAATTCAGTTATAATTTTTAAAAGGACAATAAAAGTTAGAAAATTAACTTAATGAAAAAAGGTAAAACAATTAAAATCAATCAATATGAATCTTTGAAAACATCTTATGGTACTGTTGATTCTAAAAATTTAAAGTCATTGTACATAAACCTTCAAACGTGGGTATTACCTAAAGATGAATATGAAAATTGGGTAAGAATTGTTGGAAATCTCAGTAGAGAGATTAAACATTCTGTTTATGAAAGTTTAAATGGAGAACTATTCCATGAAAATTTTATCGTTGATTTAGATTTGAGAACTAGTGGGATTCAGGTTGGTAAAAAAAGTTTTATGAGTCTTGAAATAAACTTGTTCACCAAAAATGAATTAGATTTTAAATCAACAATAGTTAAAGATTCTGTTAAAAAAATTATCAAAGAAATCTATAAAAATTGTATCATACGAAATACTAAATTTTTATTTTCATCATCCAAAAACCCTATATCGGAGAAAACATTCCTATAACTTAGTATTTATCATTTAAAAGATAAGATGAAAGATTATAGAATATTAAATGCCAGTGAAACGGGTAAGGGTATTTTAGTTGAAATGGATGCAGGATGGATATCACCATCAGACCCAAAAAATGTTGACATTCTTCGTGAACAAAAAGAATTAGACTATAGAAATCCTTTTGAGTTTTATGCAGTACTACAGAAATACGGTGTACCTAATAGAAACGGTAGAGTGTATCCTGAAAAGATTTTAAAGAGAGAATCTGAAAAATATAAGACAGCAATTAAAAAAGGTTTGTCAACTTCTGAATTAAATCACCCTGAGTCATCTCTCATTGACTTGGATAGAGTTTCACATCTAATTACCGATATTTGGTGGGATGGTAATGTTCTAATGGGTAAATTAAAATTATTAACTTCGCCAGGATTTCACGAAAAAGGTATTGTTTCTACTAAAGGTGACATTGCTGCTAACTTAATGAGACAAGGTGTTACTATGGGTGTATCTTCTCGTGGAGTTGGTTCAATAAAGAAAGTTGGGGAACAAAATGAAGTACAAGATGATTTTGAACTTATTTGTTTTGATTTAGTATCGTCACCGTCAACACCTGGTGCATACCTCTTCAACAACCCTGAAGATAGGGTTAAGTACGAAGAAAACTTGGATGAAGAAAAAAAAGAACACATTAAAGACCACGGAATAGAAAAATCAGTTGACTTAATGAAAAAATTATCCGATTTTTTGGGAAGATAAAAAACTTTAAATTATGGATGAAAAATTCTTTGTAGCAAAAATTGTTTACGAGTTACCCGATGAAAATTCAGGTAGATTAAAAAAAATTCGAGAAGAGAAATTGGTTAAAGGTTATTCAGTAACCGACGTAGAATCCAAGGTCACTGAGAAGTACCAAGGATTTCAACACGATTGGAGAATCGTTTCGGTTGGTGAAAGTAAGATTGATGAAGTAATCGAATAATATTAAAGTGGTCAAATCTGACCACTTTTTTTTTATCCATTTTTGAGGTTTTTTCTTAATGAAGGTCTCAAAAATGGATTTTTTTGTTTGGCGCAATATTTATTAAGAAAAAATAATGCAAGAAACTAAAAATTTAGTTGAAGAGGCTTTGATTCAAATGAGAAATGTTGAAGAAGTAATTGCCGAAAACGCAAAAGGAATACTTGCTTCTACTATGAAGGAAGAAATCAGTCAGTTAGTAAAAGAATCTCTTTCAGAACAAGAAACTGAAGATGAGGTTGAAATGGATACTGAGTTGGACATGGTTGACATGGACGACGAAGTTGATAACGACGAGGGAGAAATCGGAATGGATGACATGGGAATGTCTGACATCGGAATGGATGACATGGAAATGTCTGACATGGAAGATGAAGACACTATTGATTTATCAAACGCGTCAGACGAGGAAATCTTGAAAATCTTCAAATCTATGAGTGAAGAAGATGGTATCATCGTTAAGAAAAATGGTAAAGACGTACACATCACAGATACTGATGAAGACGTTGAGTACATTGTAAAACTTGACGAGTCAGAGGACATGGAATTCAACGAAGAGTTGGATGAAGAAGACACTGATTTAGATGCTGTATTAAGTGCTTTAGGACTTGATGAAGAAATGGACAATGAAATGTACGAAGAAGATGATGAAGTTGTTTACGAAATTGAAATGTCTGAACAAGGCATGGAAGATGAAGAAGATGATGAAGAAGATGATGAAGACATGAATTCTGAAGACTATCACCTCGAAGAAGCTAAAATGACTGTAAAACCAAAAGGCGTTGGAATGGGAAATCCTAAATTTAAGTACGGTAAAACATTACCAAAAAAGGGTTTCGACGAAAAGAAAAAAGAAGGTCCAAAAGCTATGGGTACTGGTAAAGCTAAATTCGAATTCAAAGAAGGTGAAATGGAAGAAAACTATGGTTCTAAAAAACATGAATACAAACGCAAGGATGTAGACGGTGTTGAAAAGAAAGCTGGTGAAACAAAAGGACACTACAAAGATTACGAAAAAGAGGAAACTAAAGAAGCTGCTAGAACTTATGGTATGGGCTCTAAAGAAGGTAGAGGTTTGAGAAAAGGTATCACTAATAACAGAAATTACAATTACACTAATAACGGTGTTAAAGTAGAGTCTGTTGATAGTGAAATAAAAGTACTTAGAGAGAAAAACGAAGAATATAGAAAAGCATTAAATGTATTCAGAGAAAAACTCAACGAAGTGGCTGTTTTCAATTCAAACTTGGCTTACGCAACTAGATTGTTCACTGAACATTCTACTACCAAAAAAGAAAAAATAAACATTTTGAGAAGATTTGATTCTGTAGAATCTTTAAAAGAATCAAAACAACTCTATAAAACAATCAAAGACCAATTAGGTTATGTTGATACTAAAAACATCAATGAGAGTGTTGACAAAGTTGTCAACAACTCAATGAGTTCAGGTTCATCACAAAACTTAATCGAGTCAAAGACATACGAAAATCCACAATTCTTAAGAATTAAAGATTTAATGTCGAAAATCTAAATAAACTAAAAACAAAAAAACCAAAACTAAAATGGGAGCATTATTAGAATCAGGTCTTGTAGGTAACATCGGTCTTAAGCACTTGAAAGTTATCAAAGAAGACACAATTAACAAATGGGACAAATTAGGGTTCCTAGAAGGCTTAAAAGGTCACCTAAAAGAGAACGTCGCTCAATTATATGAAAACCAAGCGTCACACCTCATCAATGAAGCATCAACAACTGCTGACTCAGGTTCTTTCGAAACTGTAGTTTTTCCAATCGTAAGGAGAGTATTCTCTAAACTTTTGGCTAACGACATCGTTTCTGTACAAGCAATGAACCTTCCTATCGGTAAGTTGTTCTACTTCGTACCTTTCATTCAGGAGTACGAAACTGAAACTTCAACAAACGCTCAACACTACGCACCTTATGGAGCACCTAACGCAGGTTCAGGTCAAACACCAAACAGTGGTTACAACCCTAACACTCAGAAAGACTTGTATGACAAGTTCTATGAAGGTAACGAACCAGCTCTTGACCCACCAGGTCTTTACGATTACTCTAGAGGTGAGTGGACTGCTATAACTGCACCAAACGCTACTGTTAAGTGGGTAGGTGATGTTATGCTTCCTGCGGCTTATGCTTATAATTCAGCAACTACAAAAGTATTGTTGGTTATGTCAGGTTTCGCATCAGACGGAGCGGGTAAACTTATCGGTCCTGACGGTCAACCTATGGATACTGAGACTTTCTTGGCTGGTATGACAATCAGAGGTAAGTCAACTAACGTTTACACTTCGGCTAACACAGCAAATAACTACTTGTTCAGAGTTGTAACTCAGAGATACGGTAAGGGTATTGTTCAATACGGTGCAAACCAAAACTTAGCGTTCCCAAGTTCTAAGACTGACGGTGGTTCTTACTATGACGTATGTGATGCGGCTGGTAAAATTTACTTGGAAGTTGATTTAACTACTCCATGTACAGTTTCAACTAACTCTATTGATGGTTATTGTGGAACTCAATTCTCTTCTTCAACTGCAGATAGCAACGCGTTTGTTACTACTTACAAAGTTTATAAAAACCTTGAATTTGAAGATAAGATTGGTGAAGTTTCTTTTGACCTTCAGTCTGTTACAGTTTCTGTAACTGAAAGAAAGTTAAGAGCACAATGGTCACCTGAAATGGCTCAAGACGTTGCGGCGTTCCACAACATTGACGCTGAAGCTGAATTGACAGCTTTATTGTCTGAACAAGTTGCGGCTGAAATCGACCGTGAAATCTTAAGAGACCTTAGAAAAGGCGCAGCTTGGAACTTACGTTGGGATTACAACGGATGGAAGAGATTAGGCGGAAACGCAGTTCCTTACACTCAGAAGGATTGGAACCAAACTCTTATCACTGCAATCAACCAAATCTCAGCTCAAATCCACAAATCTACCTTAAGAGGTGGAGCTAACTGGATTGTTGTATCTTCTGAGGTATCTGCAATTTTTGATGACTTGGAGTACTTCCACGTATCAAACGCAGCTCCTGAGCAAGACCAATACAACATGGGTATTGAAAGAGTTGGAACATTGGCAGGTAGATACCAAGTTTACCGTGACCCTTACTTCCCAGCTAACCAAGTGTTATTGGGACACAAAGGAACATCATTGTTAGACACAGGTTACATCTACGCACCGTATGTACCTCTACAATTAACTCCAACAATGTATAACCCATTCAACTTCACACCTATCAAGGGTATCATGACAAGATACGCTAAGAAAATGGTTAACAACCGTTTCTATGGTAGAGTTACAGTTGATGGTGTTAGAACATTCGACTTGAGAGAATTGAGATAATCAATTTGATGATAATAAGAAAGGGGACCAAATGGTCCCCTTTTTTATTTTAAATAGTTCTTACAGATTTAGATAATATTTCGGATTCTTGTAGTGAAAATACTCCCGATTCAAAAGCTTTTTGAATACCTAACTTTAGAACATAAATTTTTTGTTCATCGGTGATTTCATTTAAGAATTTATCAAAATCTTCAGAATTTTTAATGACGATAGTGTCAAATAAAATTATTTGTGAATTTAAAGTATCTTCCATATACTAAAAATAAACCAAGATATTTATAAAGTAACTAATGTCTTTATCTATGAATAATCACAATCAAGAAGAAATCTTAAATAATTTGTTAAAAGAAGATTTGGCCGTTTGGTTTGGTACCAAGAAAAAACCAAAAGGTTCTAAACAACCTAAAGGTCCTTGGGTAAACATTTGTAGAAAAAAAGATGGTGGTGGTCATCCTCCATGTGGTAGACCTGATGCGGATTCAAAAAGTTATCCAAAATGCCGAGCTGCGGGTGTTGCATCTAAAATGACTGATTCACAAAAGAAGGCGGCGTGTGCTCAAAAAAGACGAGAGGAAAAGAAAGACCCAAAAGTTGGTAAAGGTAATAAACCAACTATGGTATCTTACAAACCAAGAAAAAACGAAAGTCTAAGAGAATTGATTAAAGATGTTCTTAAGGAACATTTGTCTAAATAGTATCCTTGGGTTGAGTTTTGGATGTATCTTGATTTTTTGGTACATCAATCTTTTTTTCTATAGTAATAGGTTTTACTTGTGGCGTATCAATTTTCTTTATTGTAGGTTTACTAACGTTGATAGTGTCGTATACAATCACAGTATCTAAAGGTGAAAACATTTCGACACCACTAACTTTATTTTTGGATGGAATTTTATCTATAATAAATGGATAAAGGTTAATCCCAACAAGACCAATTAATAGTGTTACGAATGATATTGATATTACACCAAACCAAAATGTTATTTTAAAGTAATTGTTTTTCATTAGATATTGACCAAAATGTTTTGTAATGAGTGTTTGATATTAGAAGTGATGTGTTTTTCTAACTCTTCTCTACGAAACTCAACCTCTTGATTAAAGAAATCAATCAATCTTTCCCATTCTTTACCCTCAATAAAAATGGTATAGGAGTAAATGTGATTAATAATTTGAACATTGTGTGAATTTAGAATTACTGAAATTTGTAATTCTTCATTGTTAATATAACGTTTACCACTAATAGGTGTTAACAACAATTCTGTTTCAGGATTTTTAATTAGTTTTTTACAAATCTGAATACAATCACGTTCATATTCAGATTTTTTTACAGGAACCTGTGTAATTCTGAATAAATAGATTGAAAACTTCTGTATGGACCTACGGAAAAAGTGGAGTTGTTTTTTCATATTTATAATTTGACTACAAATGTAAATCAAATTTTTGAACTAAACAACTAGCAGTAAGCACCTGAACAATGTTTTTTTCCGTCAAGTCCTTTTATTTTACCTTTACATACTTGGACAGCATGACCGTTTGAATAAGCTGAGGGGTACACGTCATACTTTGCCTTTGCAGATGCCTTACCTCTGGCACAAAGTTTTGTACCTGTTTTTTTACGACCTTCCATCATTGTATCCATCTCAACATCAGTTTCTTCATAACCCTCCTCATTTGTCTCATTCATCAAGAAATCAAAAACTTGGTCTAAGTTATTTTTGGCTTCGGTAATGTGGTCATCAGCCCAATCATGACCATCGTCAAGAATTTGTGATACCATATCAACATCTAAATTAAGGAGTAATTCACATTGTCTTTTCATTTGTTCTAAATTAGAAAAGAACATATATCTATTAGTTTTCATGTCCCCCCCTTCAGAGAGAACTCTTTTGATGATTTCTGTTAAATCACTTTCTTTTAATTTAATTACTCTTTTCATTTTTTGTTAACTATTTGGAATTGTAATGTGTCTTTATAAATATCTTTTTCACCTGAAGTGTTCACTTTGATATCTACAAAGTATTCATTTGGAATTTTATCTCTCATATCAAATATGAAATAGTATTCGTTTGGCGTTCTGTTTACAGGTGTCCAATCTTGTACTTGTACTTCTGTGGTACCTTCTCTAACATATATTCTGTAGTATATGTCAATGTTTGGTATTTGTTGGTTGGAGCTCCATTGTTTTTTAACCACAACACCCACTTTACGGATTTCTGTGTTAAGGATTTTTTCATTTTGTAGGATACCGTAAAAGTCATAACCGAATTTCTCGGGTTCTCTTGATTGTATACCTATGTTGATTCCGTTACTGTAAGGTTGCAGGATGAACTGATTTGTTATGTTTGGTATAGACTCCCCATTTATAGATAAATCACTCCACACGTCATAAAAAACACATGGTGTGGGTTGTGTTGTAAAGGCATTTGGTATGGTAACTTCATAAACACCTTTGGTAATTAAACAAGTTGTTAGTCCTGTTGCACCTGATATTAAGTTTTCTGCAGAATCTTCAACATTAACTGTTGGTAGATTGTCCAAATTAACAAAGTCACCATTTTGATAAACATAAAGGTATAATTTGTTCACTTGGTTTTTAAGGAACATATTTCTACTGTCCTTAATCAAATCATCGTATGTGGTTTGTAGGAATGGCTGATAGAATGTTTGAGTATATTTCCCAAAGAAACCAACAGAGTATGATTCTGTTAAACCTGTAATTCTTTCAATGTCGGGTTTGTATGCGATACCCCATCCTGTCACACCTGTTAGTGAACCATCAAGTATTGCATTGATTTCATTGGTCATATCAAAATCAATATCCTCGTTACCCAATTCAAAATGTTGTGTGTCAACGATTGTAATTGCCGAGTAATTTAATCCTGTTAAACCTGTTAATGAATTTGCGTTGTTGTAGATACCTGGTTGTGACCAATTGGTAACTGTTGTTGTTTGGTACCAGTTGGATGGTCTTGTTGAGAACATTGAATCATTGAATTGTTCAATTGCTGTCATTGAACCTGAAACTCCGTTACTTGTTGTTCCAAACATATTATAATCATATCCAACTCCTTCGTCCCATAATTGAGGTGAACCTGTTGTTCCTGAATATTTTGGTATTCTAAATAAAATTAAATCAAACGACGCTGCTCTTTTACGTCCGTTTGACATGCTGGTGTTAATTAGGTCGGCTTCAAAAGATGACGTATTTGTCATCGTAAGTGTATGGGTCATAGCTGAAGTACAACCTGTTGAGATTACCCCCGATGCAATTTGTTCTTGCAAGTAATCTAAATCTAAATTAAAAATAAAACGAGTGAAACCATAATTTGGAACAATCAAATCTGATGCACCAAAATTAAGTTCAATTACAGGGTTTCGTGCTGTATTTGTATACAGATTGGAAATTAACGTATTGTTTCTATTAAAATATGACCTTAAGATTGACATTTACTTCTTTTAGTAATAAATATCAATTCAATCGAATATATTGATTAAGAACGTTTTCGTAAGCATCATTAAGTTCTTTTAACACATTTGACACCGAAGAGCCATCTTGAGTTATACTAACAGGTGGTTCACCAGGGTATCCGTGTTCATGGGTGATTACAAATCTAACAATTACGTTTAGTAGTTGTAAAAGTTCCTCACCCCTTACCATACTTGAGGTATTGGGTTGAATTTGTGTGTTAAACTGTGCCTCATTAATACCGTATAGGTTGTTTAAGAAGTTAATCTTGTCTTTACCGGGTATTTGGGCGTATTGTGATAACAGATAAACATATTGACCACCTAAAGCTGCGTGAGTTTCAGGGAGTTCTATGTTATCCGTGGGGGTAATACCCTTCAAACTAACGTTTATAGGTTCACCAGTCTTGTCTAACGCGTATATTAACCCGTAACCACCCTGTTTATCATTTGGGTTTAATTTAACGTCTTTAAATACGGTATTTAAGTTTTCTTTGGTTTTTACATCTACAGAATTTAACATGTAATCGTAAATCCTATTTGTTGGTCTAAAATAGATTGGGTACCTGTCTTCAATCACACTAAATAAAACTTGACCTGATGGTAGTTTTGTTTTTGAGTTACACACTTGAATATATGTATTGATTAACTTGGTAACATCATTGAGTGTGACATTATTAAAATCTTGTTGATTTATGATGAACTTGTACTGCTCAAGATTTGAATCAACTTTTACATTTTTGGATTGAGTGTTTTCGTTAGGTCTTAATCTATAAAGTCTAATCGCACCGCTGTATACAGGGGAGGTCGTTAATTGGTTTTCAGGATTTGTAATATCCCACTCAACCAAATACTTTATTTGAAGATTTTTTACCTTTGTATCAACAAAGACTTGAGGTTTACCAATTATTGTTTTAATACCAAATTTTGATAATTGTAAAAAGGCTCTGTTTGGGTTACCAACAGGATTTGCATTACCTGTGAGTTTTCCTTTGTATTTACCGGACCTCATTAATAGAGTATCGTTGGTATGAATAACGTCTGTTGAACCACGACCTATTTGGGCAACATCACCAGGGTTTGGGAATACACCATCAGGGTCAATATCTTTATATGTTCCGTCAGTGTTTCTTAAGTCTTTTGCCCCTAATACTTGGATACCTTTAATATCGGTATATTTTCCCGATTGATTAAAGTTTTCAAAACCAATATTTTGTATTCGGTTAATTGGTCCTTGGATGTAATATGCGTTAAGGAATTGTGCAGTTTCGTTGTCGTGATAATATATCTGAATTAATTCGTCTTTTAGTGGGACGGTAAATAGGTATATCGGCAATAATGAATTGAAGACAAATGGGTCATTTTCAGTCCAAATATCTTTTACAGGGTCAAACGTGTCTGCCTTTTGAACTGCGCTTTTATCATCGGTTAAAATATCTGCTCTAACCCTACTTAAGTTAAGTGGGTCATTACTATCTATAACTTTAGCATAATACCAATTCCTAGCCATTAGTTCTTTCGTTATATTCTTTTAAAAGATTATTGTAAAGTTCTTCCAATTTATCCAAATAAAAACTCATTCCGATGATTGTGTTTTTAGTTGTTTCAAATTCAGAAGTTAATTTATCCATTGTTTCTTCTAATTTGGCGTTTGGTATGTTTTTACTTTCTTTTACGACTTCGCTTATTACTTTAAATTCTTCTTGTGTCATATCATCTATTTTTTCCAACTAATATAGGTATACCTCCAGCGGCGGCAGTTTGTATAGGGTCTACTCCAATATCAACAACACCATTTGATGCTTCTTCAAACTTGAGACCTCTTTGAGTTGCTAATTGGTAGAAAATCATTTTATTTGGTTGGCCGTCAGCAAGGGCACCTGTTGGCAATCCGAATTTTTGTGCAATCTCAATAGCATTTATTGTTGCTCGTTCAGGGGATACACCGGGTAAATAATTTGCTAATCCAATTAACCCTTTAGATATTGGAGTGGTATTTGGTATCTGTCTTGAAATTAATTTCAATATTTTTTGAATCTGACCTATTAGGTTTTTACATTCTCTATAATTTCTAACAGTCACAAATGCCGTTACCAAGAATTCACCCGCATCTAATAATGCTTGAATTTTTCTGATTCGTATGTCTTTTGTCGTTTTTGCGATATCACCAAGAATTACTCGTATCAGATTGAGTAAATTCTTTTTTAGTATACCAAATAAAACCTCTAAAAATTTTTCGGCAATTGCTCCTATAACGCCAAATATAAACTGTCTGAGCTTTCTAGCAAAATCAACACCATCATTAATAATTGGATTTGCCAATTGGTTAATTGTATTGGCCGATTGAACTAATCCATTAACAACGTTGATTACCGTATTACCACTGGTAATTAATTGGTTTGCAAATCCTAATACTTGGGTTTCTAACAATTGTTTAAATGTGAAAATTGGTAAAAGAACTTTAGGGTTTAATACCGTATATGCCAATGCTTCAGGTATTTTTTGTAAAACATTTTGATTAAATGGATTTGTAAAATTAATACTTTGAGTTGTTTGATTTATTGTATTAGGAATAGAATCCAAAATATTTTCAATTTCTTGAACTTGTTCTTCAATGGATAAATCTTCAATAACTTCATCTAAGTTACCTAATTGAGTTAAAATTGAATTATTGTCAACGGGAAATTTAACGTTTCCACATTCTTCAAATTCAACCACATTTTGTTTTATATTATTTGTGATTGTGTCAATATTTTTTAAATCAATTTGGTCAAAGTCAAAAAATTCGTTGTCATCAACGTCAACTTCAGAAACCTTGGCAACACCACTAACACCAATCTCACTTTCACCTGATTCACATCTACCAAATATTCTATTGATAATTAAAGCTAATTTTGTCTGTTTTTCAATTTGAGTGATTGATAAACCTGAACTTAAAGTTCCAACAAGTAAGTTTAACAAAGTACCTGCAAAACTTTTGGCTTCAAAAATTTTAATAGATTGATAATAATCACTAAGAGATTTTGAAATTGTTTGAGCGGAAAATGCTAACTTATTTATTGTTGAACCTGTTGGTGCGTCTTCTCTGTTAATTAAAAACACCCTGAAAAAATCTCCTGAATTACCTAAACTATCTTGTTTAACATATGATATATCAAATATCCTTTGTTTTGAACCACCACCATTATAAAACACTTCAAACTCATCTTTGTATGTTCTTGTTGGTGATTGTGTTCGGTCCCACAATTCATAGTTCATTGGAAATGGTTTTGGACCTTTATAGTTTTTATAAACTGTTAAAGGTTTTAACCGTATTGCATCATAATATGCTTTCCCAATAAGAGAAGTTGGTTTTATTTTTAGTACTTTATTAAAATCAATATCTTCTAATTTAACGTAGATACCAGCCGTTGCACCCGTTAGTAGTGAAAGAGATGGTATTTGATTAATTTGGTATTGATTAATACCTTGATATGTTTGTTGTTGTGAACATCCTAATAGTTTTAATGCTTGTTCTTTAACAATCTGATTCACATACGGTTCCATTTTAAGGGCCGTTTGTAACAAAATTTTTCTTAGTTCTTTTGTTGTTGCACTTCCGTTACCACTTGTTTTACCTATTAACTTAACTAATTCATTGTATGATGTCGGAACGTTTCTTTGAAACCTTTTTTGTTCTTTAGCAATTTGATTCAGACCCGTAGCAATATTACCAGCACTTTGAGCATCTGAATTACCTTGGGTTGAATCAACATCTTTTGATGCTGTGGACACCGCAGTATATGCCTGAAATGCAGAAATCTGTGAAGATATATTTTTATATCCCGCAGATAAATCTGTTGAAGAAGTCAAAGCTTGTAAAGGGGTTGGCATTACTTCATCCTATAATTTTGAGTATCTGATTCAAAGTCAGAATCTTTATCCACCAATTTCGCAAAAGTATCATCATCAAAGTCAGATAATGAAAAAGATTCCTGTTGGGTGTTTGTTTTTTCCCAAATGGATGATTGTAATTTAGAAAGTGTTAATTTTTTTTCAACACAGTCATTTACTATCTTTTGTTGTTTTTCCAAAACAGGACCAATTTCCTTCATA
>Ga0255090_1000217_pt1 | contig 19775 bp, 14 predicted proteins | sample Colum_Yuk_RepA_8_2_FD_188444 | JGI IMG/M metagenome (GOLD analysis project Ga0255090, IMG submission 188444) | Freshwater microbial communities from Columbia River, Oregon, United States - Colum_Yuk_RepA_8d | ecosystem: Environmental > Aquatic > Freshwater > River | place: USA: Oregon...
GAGGATGATCATCTTGCCGGCCTTGAGGTCAGCCAGCACTTCGGGGATGGATGCGATTGCCATGGGTGTGCCTATGCCAGCAGTGTATTGTAGCCGCGCCCCCTGTCCCTACTGTGAACTTGTGCGCCAATCCGTACTGTACGCGCAACTCATGCACCAAACCGTTCGCAAGTCTCTGGTCGGGAGTGTACTGCTGGGGCTGTGCGGGGCGTGTGCGAGCGCGCCGAACACGAGCCCGTACGCACAGTTCGTCACGGCAACGCCTGCGGAGGCAGCGCAGAGCATCGCGCGCTGTGAGGCAGCGCGTGTGGATGGCGATGGCTTATTGGGAGCCTTGGCCACACGTGGCTCGCTGAAGGTGCGTGTCTTGGCTGTGCGTGCTTTGGGGCGACTGGCGGGGCACGAGGCTCCCTCGCGCGTGGTGGACGCTCTGACTGTTGCGGCAGGCGATGCCGAACCGCGTGTACGCGCCGAGGCGGCCTTTGCCTTGGGCTTGCATGCACAAACGACGGCTGCATGCAAGCTAGCCAGCGACCCCGAGGCCTCCGTGCGTGCACGCGCGATCGAGGCGTTGTCAAAAACGTCGGACAGGCGAGCCTATGTCGCGGTACTGCAAGCTCTGGATGATCCGGATGCGCGAGTGCGCTGGGAAGCAGCCTTGGGCGCAGGCCGATGGGACAAGCGCGCCGAGCACTACACCGAATTCGTGCAAGCTTTCAGCCAACGTGCACAGCAAGCCAGCGTGGACGACACCGAACTGCTGTGGCGTGTGCTGTCGACACACGCACGCTTGAAACTCTCAAGCCTGCAGGATCTCTGCGTGCGCGCAACACGCTCGCCTGATGTGCGTGTGCGCATCTTTGCCTTCCAGGGCTTGGCGCAGCGCCCACAGGACACCGAGACACTCCTTACAGAGCGTGCCGAAGCCTTGAGACGCGGCTTGCGCGACACCGATGCGCGCGTGGCGCAGGAAGCCGCGCTGGCCTTGCGAACTACGCCCGAACCCGAGCTCTGGGCAGACTTGGCCCAAGCAGCAACAGCAAGCTCCACGTCTACTCGTCTGTGCGCCATCGAAGCCTTGGGTGCGCTCGGTGCTTTGGATGCTTCCCTTACAGGTGTATTCAACGCGCTCGAGCGCGCACGCTTGGACGACTCACCCAATGTACGGGGCGCACGCCTAGAAGCTCTCGCCAAGGCACTTGGTGCTGAGGCCGCGCCGCAGCTGGACTTGGCGCGCTTGGACAAGGACCCGATCGTACGTGCAGCGGTAGCACGCGCCGCCGTGCACCTTGGTCCGGAGCGTGGCGTGCCGTTGCTGGACGAGTTGTCACGCGATCCGCACCTGCGGGTGGCGACGACGGCCACAGAGCTTTTGGGTACGTGGGATGTACCCGCTGCACGGGACGCTGCTCTGCGCAGGCTGGATAGCAACGATGATGGTGTGCGTTTGGCCGCGATGAATGCACTCGGCACGCTAGCCACGGCAGAGATGGCGCCGAGGATCTTGGCTGCTGTGCGCACACAGACCAGCGGCATTGGCGCCGAGGTGGCTCAAGTCGCCGTCGAGATCGCGCGGCGTCTGCGTGACGCACGCTTGGCGCTAGAGCTGTCGCAGCATCCGAACGACTATGTGGCCCAAGCGGCTACCCAGCTCTTGCGCACGGAGTTCCGCAAGGAGCCTGTAGCGCGGACGGAACGCGAGGTGTGGCGTGGTGTGCCCGGCGCGCTGAACCAGCCGAAAGGAGCGCGCATCACCACGACACGCGGCCAAGTAGAGGTGGAACTGTACGGAGCGGAAACACCATTGCATGTGCACAACTTTGCCCTGCATGTGATCAAGGGCACCTATGCGGATTTGCTGTTCCACCGTGTGGTGCCGGACTTTGTCGTGCAAGGCGGAGATCCACGCGGTGATGGCAATGGAGGTGCTGCGTGGGACGGAGGTGCTTTGCGCGCCGAGTTCACGCCGCGGCCTTTTGTGACGGGCTCCTTGGGGATGCCGCGCAATGCGGACCCTGACTCCGGCGGCTGTCAGGTGTTCTTTACACTGCGCGAGACACCGCATCTGGATGGGCGCTACACCAACTTTGGGACTGTCACCAAAGGCCTCGAGGTCCTGCAACGCATCGAGGTGGGCGACCGGATCGTGAAGGTCGAACTGCTGCCCTGAGGGCACAGCCGCAGGCGGAAAGGATTTCGCATTGTGTCATTTGCGATTTCCTTGCTTTGACTTATCGCTCGGCCCTGCCGCCGACGAAGACAAAGGGGTCGCGGGCGTCCGGGCAGGACGCATATCCCCCGCACGGGCTAGGTCTCCATGTACAAGCAGGCAGTGGTGTTGGGCGTGCTGCTCACGGCGGTGAGCGTGCTGCTGACTCGGCAAGAGACCCTGCGTGGTCGGCTTGCGGAACTGGAGACGATGCGCCACGCATCGCCCGCCGAAGTACAAGCGTTGCAAGCAGAGCTGGAGGCACTACGTGTGCGCTCGCAGGAGGCTATCGCACAGTTGCGTGCAGCCACAGCAGCCGGTGCGAACAGGCTGGAGATCGAGAGCCGCTTGTGCACCTTGGAAGCCGAGCTGCGGCGCACGGAAAGCGAGCTGGTCGCAGAGCAGAAGCAGAACGCGCGCTTAGTTGACGACCTACCGCGAGCGATCGAGGCGCATGTCGCGCCCTTGGCTGGAGACCTGAGCAACAGCCGTCTGCAACTGGATGACTGGATGCGCACGCACGCGGACAATGCGCGTACAACGCAAGCACAACTGGCGCGGCTGGAACAGGCTATCCCGCGCGAAACAGGCACCGACGAACTGTGGAACGACCTGCTGGGACCTACGGTCCAGGTGTCAGGGGAAGAGTCGGTAGGCTCGGGTGTGTTGCTGCGTTCACGCGCCAACGCAGACGGTAGCTGGACCACGCATGTGTTGACGGCGTGGCATGTGATTCGTGACCTGAGCGCAGATCCCGACACAGGCGAGACCATCGTGCCGGTGACGCTGTATGCGCGTGATGGGTCGATCCAACCGCACACCGCACGCCTTGTGAAGAAGGAGGCGGATCTCGATGTGGCCTTGCTAGCGCTAGAAACGACGACGGCGCTGCCGCATGGTGCGCGTCTGGCCTCACGCGAGACGCTGCGTCACGCACAAGTGTTCGAGCCGGTGTGGGCCGTGGGTTGCCCCTTGGGCAACGATCCTATCCCGACCGCAGGAACGCTTTCGGATACGCACCATCATGTCGATGGGCTGCGCTACTGGATGATCAGCGCGCCCACCTACATCGGTAACTCAGGCGGAGGCGTGTACAACGGCCGCACGCGCGAGTTGGTGGGCATCTTCACCAAGATCTACACGCATGGCTCAGTGCGTCCGACCGTGGTGCCGCACATGGGGCTCGCCACGCCGCTGGAGACGGTCTACGACTGGCTCGAGCATGAAGGCATCGCCGACATTGAGCCGGTAGGCCCACGCGTAGAAACAGCTGCAGCGACTAAGTAGCTTCCACCACGCGTTTCAGCTTGGCTAGGCCCTTGTCAAAATCACTTTGCATGGCGCCCAGCAACAGTAAGCGCATCCAGCCGCCTAGCACGGGAATGGCGAGGTCGCCCTTCATGGTCCACACGACCTGTGTGCCGCCATCCACGGCTTCGTAACGCAATACGCCTTGCGAAGGTAACTCGCCGTCCCCCATCACGAACGCCATGTCGTAGGCGATTCCTGTGTCATCGCAACGGGTGAAGACCAAGCGACCTTCGCCGCTGTCATCCTTCCAACGCTGCAAAGCACCCACACCGGTGGTCTGAGCTCCATACTCGATCACCATCTGCGGCGAAGCCTCAGACCAACTGGTCCATTCGGGCCAGCGTCGCAAGTCACCAACGCGCTCATGCACACGCGCCGCCGGTGCAGCAATCTGCACGCGCGACTCGACGGTGTACGCGGTAGGCAGCGCCAACCCCACAAGGAGGGCGAGGGCCAGCAGCACGAGCGCGACCAGCAAGATCTTTCGCAGCATGCGCACAATGATAGCGCCGCGTGACAGGGGCCATGTCCAGTCGACTTGACCCTAGGCACGCGGCGCCATAGTGCGCAGACAGACCTACGCGCAGCGTCTCAGGTGCAGGACGCTTCAAAGATGCTCTGGATGGCTTCGTCTAGCAGGTAGTCGAACTCATCATCCGACTGTTGCGCCGACAGCCCCTCCGAAAGGGCGCGGCTGAAGCTGGCGATCAAGCCTTCGTTGCGTGCCAAGCGCTGGTTGCTCTTGGTACGGCTGTAGCCACCAGACAACGCCACCACGCGCACCACATTGGGGTGCTCGATCAAGCGCATGTAGAAGTTGTCCACTTCCGGCAGCGTGAGCTTGAGCATCACGGTTTGATGCGGCTCGAGATCATCGAGATGCGCCATCAACGCATCTTCGAGCAGGCCTTCGGCTGCGGCCTTGTCGGGGCATTCAATGTCGACCTCAGGCTCAATGATCGGAACGAGGCCTGCATCGACGATGCGCAAGCCGAACTCGAACTGTTGGGCAACCACCTTGGCGATCCCGCTCTTGTTGGCCTGCTTGATGACCGAGCGCATCTTCGTGCCGAAGACACCGTTCGCTTCGGCGCGCTCCAGCAACGCATCGAGGCCGGGCATGTCCTTCATCAACTGGACGCCTTCGGCCTCCGCGGCGAGACCCTTGTCGACCTTGAGGAACGGCACCACGCGCTTCTCTTGCCACAAGTACTGTGCAGAGCCTTTGCCGCGGATCTGGCGATCCATCGTGTTCTCAAACAGGATCGCACCCAAGATACGATCGCCGTTGAATGCCGGTGAGGTGATGATGCGCGTGCGCATCTCATGCACCTTGCCGTACATCTCTTCTTCGCCTTGATAGGCGGTCTCCGGCACGCCGTACAGGCGCAACGCCTTAGGGGTGCTGCCGCCGCTCTGGTCGAGAGCCGCGAGGAAGCCGTCTTGAGTGAGTACCTTGGTGAACTGCTGGTCGAAGGACATCGTCAGGTGTGTGATGGGTTGGCTGGTTGTGCCGGTTGGCCTGAGTGTCACCGATCGGAGGCAAGCGATCAACGCCGCGTGCTGGTATCGTGCTGGTGTGAGGCTCCACTGGCTGGCAATCGGGTTGGCGGCCACCGCCGCCACAGCGGGCGCACAGAGCGCCCAACCGCTGGACTACAACCGCGATGTGCGCGCGTTGCTGTCCGATCGTTGCTTTGCTTGTCACGGGCCGGATGAGGCGCAACGCAAGGCTGAGTTGCGCTTGGATACGGCGGAAGGCGCAGCCGAAGCACTCGCAAGTGGTGAGTTGCTGCGGCGCTTGCACAGCACAGACCCCGACGAGGTGATGCCGCCGCCGTCGCTCAAACGGCCGTTAGCCGACGACGAACGCCAGAAGCTAGTGCGCTGGATCGAAGAGGGCGCCGTCTATCAACGACACTGGGCCTTCGTGGCTCCACAGGCTGCTGTACCTGCAGGCTGGACCCGCGAGCCGATCGACACGCTCATCACAGCACAGCTAGAGGCGCAAGGCCTGGCTCCCGAGCCCGAAGCGGAACCGCGTGTGCTGTTGCGACGCGTGTCGATGGTGCTCACCGGGTTGCCGCCTACACCGGAACAGGCGGACGCCTTTGCCGCCGATCCCACCAACGCAGCCTACGAAGCATATGTCGATGCGTTGCTCGCTTCGCCCGCGGCAGCAGAGCACATGGCGAGTGTGTGGCTGGACTTGGCGCGCTATGCAGACACGCACGGCTTTCAGACGGATGGGCCCGCCTTCACATGGCCGTGGCGTGATTGGTTGCTAGAGGCGCTGCGCAGCAACAAGCCGTATGACCAGTTCGTCACGGACATGCTTGCTGGCGACCTCAAGCCACAAGCGACGATCCCCGATCGTGTAGCGACGGCGTTCCAGCGCTTGCACCGCACGACCGAAGAAGGCGGTTCGATCCCCGAAGAGTTCCGGCAAGAGGCCATCGCTGATCGTGTGGGCACCTTTGGCACGGCGTTTCTAGGCCTGACGCTCGATTGTGCGCGCTGCCACGACCACAAGTACGACCCAGTGCCCATGCGCGACTACTACGCGCTGGCTGCGATGTTTGGTGCGCTGGATGAGAACGGACTGAAGCCCTTCTCCTTGCCCGGCGATGCGCCGCCTCCGTTCGTGCGACTCGCTACACCCGAGCAGGAAGCGCAAGAGCGCACACTGGCGGCGGCAGTGCAGTCCGCAGCCGACTTCTGGTCTGCTACGCGCACCCAAGCCCTGGCGCGCGTACAGCCACCTGACGAAGCAGCGATCGTGTTGCCTACACCAGCTGCGCATTACCCCTTCGATGTGTTGGAGAACGGCACCACGCCCAATGCCGTCCGCGATGGCAAGCCAGCTCATCTGGATCGGCATCGCCCCGAGCAGCTCGGCACTGTGGAGTTGGTGGCTAGCCCTCATGGCCAAGCCTTGCGCTTGGATGGCGATGGTGGCGTATGGCTCGAGCAGCAAGTCAACTTTGGGCGCCACGATCCCGTCACGCTGTCGCTGTGGATGCGTCCAAGCGAGCGCAATGTGCGCGCAGCCATCGTGCATGCATCGAGCTTCCACACACAAGACGCGGATGCATCGGGCATCGAGCTAGAACTGGTCGACGGGCATGTGCGCTGGAGCGCGATTCATCGTTGGCCAGGCTCCGCCGCAAGCATTCAGACGCGCGCACCGTTGGAGCTTGAGCAGTGGACCCATGTGGTCGCTAGCTATGACGGCTCTTCGAGCGCATCGGGCCTGCGCCTCTATGTGAATGGTGCACTCGCCGACACACAAGTTGTGCGCGATCACCTAGATGGACCTCTTGCAGGCCATGCACTCGAAGTGGGTTCACGCTCGCGTGGGATGGGCTTTCGCAACGGGCAGCTCGACGAGCTGCGTGTGTGGCGGCGGGCATTGACACAGGCTGAGGTCCAGCTTGTTGCAGGTGCCGACGGGATCAGACTTGAGCCGATGTCCGCCGACATGCGTTTGCAACACGCGGTGGACCACGAGGCCAGTGTGGTTAGCGCACGCGAGGCCTGGCGCACAGCACAACGCGCACTCGCGCTGCATCTCGATGCGATCCCTGCGTTTGTGTGCATGCAGGATTCGCCATGGGCGCGGCCGACCTATGTGTTGCGGCGTGGAGCCTATGACCAACCTGACACAGCGCAACCGGTGCAGCCGGGTGCTGTGCCTGCGGTGTTGCCGTACGACGACGCTCTGCCTAAGAACCGTATGGGTCTAACGCGCTGGTTGTTGGACCCACGCCATCCGCTGACTGCGCGTGTGCAAGTCAATCGCCTCTGGATGCAGGTCTTCGGCACAGGCCTAGTCGACACACCGGAGAACTTTGGCGTGCAAGGCAATGCCCCCAAGTTGCAACGCGTGCTCGATCAGCTTGCGGTCGACTTTGCCACAGGAGCGGGCGTGGCTGAACAACGCTGGAACAACCGGTATCTGCTCAAGCGCTTGGTGATGAGCTCTACCTTCCGGCAAAGCTCGCGTGCCAGCGCCGCCAAGCGTGCGCTCGATCCGCTCAATGCAGCATGGTCGCGCGGGCCAGCCACACGCGTGAGTGCCGAGATGTTGCGCGACCTCGCGCTGGAAGCATCGGGGCAACGCAACGACCGCTGGGGTGGGCCTTCATCGAAGCCTTGGCAGCCCGAAGGGCTTTGGCATGAAGCAGGCCAGATTGGCAACTATGTGCCGGACATGGGGACTGACGCACGGCGCCGCGCGCTGTACACCTATCGCAAGCGCACAGTGCCGCCGCCGAACATGAGTGTGTGGGATGCTGGCCCGCGCGAAGCCTGTGTCGCACGACGCAGCGTGACAACAACTCCGTTGCAGTCCTTGACCATCTTCAACGATCGCGTGTACTTGGACACAGCGCGCGCTACCGCACGGCGCGTCATGCGCGAAGCGCACACAACGCCTGCGCGCATCGAACGCTTGTACAGACTCGTGTGCACGACGGAACCCAACGCTGCGGAGCTTGGAGCGTTGAGCGAGTTAGTGCAGACGCAAACCGCGCGCTTTGCCACGGCTCTGCCAGATGCAGCCAAGCTGTGCGGCGCAGAGGATGCAGAGTTGGCGGCCTTGGTGTTGGCATGCAGCACCCTCTATGCCAGTGATGGCGCCTTGGTGGTGCGATGACCGATCACAGCCAGCAACACGGCCAGTTGCCCTCGCGCCGCAGTCTGTTGCGTGGTGCGGGCTTTGGATTGGGCGCCTTGGCCCTGCATCAACTCGTGCGTGGACAAACGAGCGCAACCGACATTGCTCCACGCGCACCCAAGGCCAAGCGTGTGATCTACCTGTTCCAAGCAGGTGGCCCCTCGCAGTTCGAGACACTAGACCCCAAGCCGCTGCTGCGCGGCATGCATGGACAACCGCTGCCCGACAGCGTGCGCTCAGGGCAACGCTTGACGGGCATGAGCGGCAATCAAGCTGTGTTGCCGATCGCTGCGTCCTTCGCGAACTTTGTGCGCGAGCCCAAGACTGGCATCGAGTACAGCGAACTGCTGCCGCACACAGCCAAGGTTGCAGAACACCTGTGCGTGCTGCGTGCGGTGCACACCGAAGCGATCAATCACGATCCGGCCATCACCTTCTTCTGTTCGGGCTCGCCCATCGCTGGTCGTCCGTCCATGGGTGCTTGGCTTTCCTATGGGCTGGGTTCGATGAATGCGAACCTGCCGACCTTTGTGGTGCTGGTCTCCAAAGATGCGTCACGCGATCAACCGCTGTACTCACGCCTGTGGGGCAGTGGCTTCTTGCCCAGCGAACACCAAGGAGTGCGGTTCCGCTCCGGCAAGGATGCGGTGCTGTACCTCAATGACCCAGAAGGCAGCTTGCCCAGCGATCGACGCGCGATGCTGGATGCGCTGGGCGGCCTGTCGCGGGCTGCGAGCGAGCGCGAGGGCGACCCGGATATCGATGCACGCTTGGCTCAGGCAGAGCTCGCATTCCGCATGCAGACCAGCGTGCCCGAAGCCACCAGTCTGTCAGGTGAATCGGACGCCACCTTTGAACGCTATGGGGCTGGGTCGCGTGACCCAGGCACCTTTGCGGCCAACTGCTTGTTGGCCCGCCGACTCGTCGAACGTGGCGTGCGCTTTGTCCAGTTGTTCCACCAAGGTTGGGACCAACACGGAGGATTGCCCGCGGGCATCAGCCACCAATGCCGCCAGACGGATCAAGCTGCTGCGGCACTCGTTGCGGACCTGGCAGAGCGTGGCTTGCTGGACGAGACACTCGTGGTCTGGGGCGGCGAGTTTGGTCGTACAACCTACTGTCAAGGCCGCATGACAGCCAGCGACTACGGGCGCGACCACCACCCGCGCTGCTTCAGCATGTGGCTTGCGGGCGGCGGTGTGCGCGGCGGTATGGTCCATGGTGCCACCGACGACTTCTCGTACAACATTGTCCAAGACGGTGTGCATGTGCATGACTTGCACGCCACGCTGCTGCACCTCTTGGGTATCGATCACGAACGACTGACTTGGATGTTCCAAGGCCGTCACTACCGCTTGACCGATGTGCATGGGCGCATCGTGAAGCCCATCCTGTCGTAAACAGCTGACCTGTAGGAGCATCCTGGATGTCGCGTAGCACCTGTGCGTTGCTAGTCCTGAGTCTCGCGCTCGGCATGTGGAGCTGCGTCGCCAACCAAAGCAAGGCACCGGTGCACTGGGCCATTGCGGTCCACGGCGGTGCAGGCACCATCGCACGAGAGGCTCCAGCAGAGCAACTCGCGGAACACAAGGCCGCACTAGAGGTCGCGTTGCGCCATGGGCAAACCATGCTCGCCAATGGCGCAAGTGCCCTGGATGTGTGTGAAGCCGTTGTCCGCATCTTGGAGGACGACCCACACTTCAACGCTGGCAAGGGTGCCGTCTTCAATGAGAAGGGTGAGCACGAGCTCGACGCCTCGATCATGGACGGTGCGACTCTGAGCTGCGGTGCCGTCGCAGGAGTGCGCACAGTCAAGAATCCTGTCTCTCTGGCGCGCTTGGTCATGCAACGCACCAAACATGTGCTGTTGATGGGTGAAGGTGCGGAACAGTTCGCGACTCTGATGGGTGTTGAACGTGTGCCCAACACTTGGTTTGACACCGAACATAGGCGCAAAGTGTTGGAAGAAGTGCTGCGCGAACGCGCTGCAGGCTTGGCAAAGCCCGCGCACACCTACGGCACCGTAGGCTGCGTGGTGCGTGATGCACAAGGTCATCTCGCAGCCGCCACCAGCACCGGCGGCCTGACGGGCAAGCGCTGGGGACGCGTGGGCGACACGCCCATCATTGGCGCAGGCAACTGGGCCGATGCACGCGTTGCCGTCAGCGGCACAGGCACTGGCGAGCAGTTCATCCGACACGCAGTGGCACGCACGATTGCCGCGCGCATGGAGTACGGAGGTCAGAGTCTGCAGGAAGCCACCGATGGCCTCGTCCAGCATACTTTACAGCCCGATGATGGCGGAGTGATCGCGGTAGACCGCGATGGCCGCATCGCCATGCCCTACAACTCCGAAGGCATGTACCGCGGTGCGGCCGACTCCACGGGCCGCTTTGAGGTGCACATCCATGAGGAGTGAGTGGCGCGGTCGACGCTGGCTTGTCGTGCTCATGGCGTGCCTGGCGTTCACAGGCAGTGCCTGCCGCACGCACGCGCCGGCCCGCGCTCAGGGCACCTTGTTGATTGTGGGTGGAGGTCTCGACAACGACAGTCGCGAGATCTGGGAGCGGTTTGTCGAGTTAGCCAGCAAGCATGGGCCTGCGCATATCGTGATTGCTTCGGCCGCCACCGGCGACGAACAGGTGGAGGTCACCGACAAGACTGAGGCGCTGCGAGTGTGGGCACCGAAGGCCAAAGTGAGTGCGATTCAGCGCGACACCTCCACGACCGACACGGTGGCGCTGCTGGATGACGCGAGCGCTGTGTTCTTCACCGGCGGCGACCAGAAACGCATCACAGCGCGCTATCGACCCGAGGACCGCGAGACACCCGAGTGGTTGGCCATGCAACGATTGCTGGCTCGTGATGGTGTGATCGCCGGTGCTAGTGCGGGTGATGCGATGATGGGTGAGCTCATGTTGCTGTCGGGTGGCAGCGCCCGTGCGCTCGGCATTCCGCCGCAAGAACGCTCGCCCGCCGAGGAGACCGTCGTACTAGGACCGCAACTCGGCCCAGGGATGAAGTTCCAACCGTGGGTCCTGACCGATTCGCACTTCTTTGAACGCAATCGCATCGGACGACTGGTCGCGGCCTTGGAGGCCAGCGGTCGTCGTCTCGGGCTTGGCGTCGGCGAGGATGCTGCTGTGGAGATCGACCTCGCCTCTTCCATCGTGTGCGGTGTCGGTGGTTCCGAGTCGCTGCTGATCGACGCGGCGCACCTTGAACGCCGCGATGGCCGCCTGGTGGGCTTGCTCGCGCTCTGTATCGGCAACGGCGACAGTGTGTCGCTCGCCCAGCGACTCGCCAGTCCAGCGCCTAAGCCCAGTCCCCGGCCTGCAGACGTGCGCACGGTACCCATTGTCGAGCCAGGGCAGAATCGCCAGCTTGCCTCATGGCGACTGTTCCGGTTGGCGAGCAGGCCGGGGTCCACGGCGATGCGACTCGAACTGGACGGTTGGGATGTGATCGCGTGGCCTACCGTCAGCGGCGAATCAGCCTTCGAAACAGGAGCCTGCAACGATGTTGTCCAAAATCCTTGACGTGGGGACAATGGCGGCCGCCTTCACAGCATGCTGCCTACTCCTCCCCGTGGCAGGCTGTACAAAGCGCGTTGATCCGGCCGACGAAGCGCAGGCAGCGTGGCACTCCGAGCGCATCGCCAAGTTGTGCGCACCGGATGGCTGGTTGACGCTAGTTGGTCTCCACTTTCTTTCCGATGGCGAATGGTCGGTAGGCTCAGGCCAGGCCGCACGCTTGCGTCATGCCACGTGCAGCGCTCCGCTACTCGGGTCCTTCATGGTCCAAGGCTCGACCGTGCGCTGGATGCCCGCCTCCGGCTCGAACGCCACTCTCGAGAACGCGCAAACCGGCGAACCACTCGTGGCTGACGACTCAGGTCAACCTTCAGTTGTGCGGGATGGCGCGATCTCCTTCGCGCTGCTGCGTCGCAACGGGCAACTGGCTTTGCGGGTGCGCGACAACGCAAGCCCCGTGCGCATCGGTTTCAAAGGCATTGCTCTTGCGCCGCACGACCCGGCCTTGGTCGTGATGGCGCGCATCGAAGATGTGCCGACGGGACAGATGGTTGCCATCACGAACGTGCTCGGCTTCGTCGAAGCCCAACCCGTGGCGGCGCTGCTGGCTTTCGAGCTCGGCGGCGCGACGCGACGCTTGGTTGCGACTAAGGGTTCGAATGGTCGGCTGTTCGTCGTCTTCGGAGACGCCACCAACGGCAAACAGACCTATGGAGGTGGTCGTTTCCTCGATCTGCCGGCGCCGGTCGACGGCGTCGTCGAGATCGACTTCAATCGCGCGATCAACCCGCCATGTGCATTCACAGCATGGGCGACCTGCCCTTTGCCGCCGGAGATGAACCGCTTGCCCTTGCCTGTATTGGCAGGCGAGTTGCGGTCAACGCACTGACCGGTCGACAGCGCCGCGGAACTAGACCGGCGGCAACGGCAGCGTGCTGGTCTCGTACTGCGTGGTGAACGATAGCACCTTCCATTCGCCCCCGACGAGCACGAATTGGATGCTGTCCACACCACGACCCGTCAGTACGCCGGTTGCGGGCACATAGGCTTCGAAGGTGACGAAGGCTTGGGCGATCGTGCCGTAGCGGTCGATGCGCGTGTGCAAGACGCGCTCGTGCACTCCCTGTGGTGCGCTGGCGATGTAGGCTTGAAACTCGGCTTGAAACTGGGGCCAACGCGCAACTTGGGGCGCGCTACCCAGCGTGTACGGGGCGACAAACTGCACCTCGGGATGGCAGAGCGCCTGCATGGTTGTCCAATCGGCTTGACCACCGGCGTCAAAACAAAAGGACGCGTAGAGTTGCTCTACCGCACGGAGTACAGCAGCGTGCTCGTGTCGCCCCTCTGATGAAGGCGCATGGCAACTCGCCGTGCCCCAACCCAGCAGCAGGGCCACACCACAGGCAGTCAGCAACTTCACGATCAGTGCCGGAAGTGGCGCAAGCCAGTGAACACCATGGCGGCTTGGTGCGCATCGACAGCAGCGATCGTCTCTGCATCGCGCAGAGAACCACCGGGTTGCAGGATCGCGGTGCAACCCGCCTTCAAAGCCAACTCGGGGCCATCAGCAAACGGGAAGAACGCATCAGAGGCCACCACTGCGCCCTTGACCGCATCACCGGCCTTGCGGATCGCCATGTGGACGCTGTCGACGCGACTCATCTGGCCCGCACCGACACCCAGCACGCGCGTGCCCTTGGCGAGCACGATGGCATTGCTCTTCACATGCTTGCAGACCTTGTTCGCAAAGAGCAACGCAGCCAGCTCTTCCGAGCCGGGCGCGCGCTTACTCACGACCTTGCACTCGCCTTCGCCAGCGGCCATCAAGTCGCGGTCCTGCAACAGGAAGCCACCGACGAGCTTCTTGACCTCGACATCACGCGCATCGCGCGCAGTTTGCGGGAACGGACACACCAACAAGCGCACGTTCTTGCCCCACTTGGGCTTCTCGGTCAGCAGCTTGAGGGCTTCCTCGTCGTAGCCGGGCGCCACGATGGCCTCGACAAAGCGATTGCCCGACACGAGGTACTCAGCGCAGGCCATGTCGAGCACGCGCGTGAACGCCAGCACCGAACCAAAGGCCGACACCGGGTCGCCATCCCACGCGCCAGAGAGCGCTTCGAGGATGGTGCCACCAGCCGCAGCACCACAAGGGTTGTTGTGCTTGAGCACCGCGACAAAGGGCTCATCGAACTCCTTGGCAAGCGCGAGGGCCGCGTCAAGGTCGACAAGGTTGTTGTACGAGAGCTGCTTGCCACCAAGCACTTCCGCGCTGGCAATCGACGGCTCGTTGCGGCCACCCAACACGTACAACGCCGCTGTTTGGTGCGGATTCTCGCCGTAGCGCAGCTCCGACACCTTGCGACCGGCGAGGGCGTAGCTCGCGGGCCACTTCGATTCGGCGAGCCCCGCGGTGGCAAGGTCCTTCTGCATCCACTCGGCGATCAAGGCGTCATAGCGCGCGGTCAACGCAAACGCCTTGCCCGCGAGACGACGCTTGGTGGCTTCGGTCACACAACCGTTGTGCTGGGCCATCTCGTCGAGCACCACGGCATAGTCCGCAGGGTCCGTGACGATGGCGACAAAGCGGTGGTTCTTGGCCGCAGAACGCACCATCGAAGGCCCGCCAATGTCGATGTTCTCGATGGCGTGCTCGCGCGTGCAGCCCGCCTTCGCAATCGTGGCCTCGAACGGATAGAGGTTCACGCACACCAGGTCGATGCCCGCGATGGCGTGCTCCTTCATCGAGCCCACATGGCCTGCATCATCGCGCAACGCAAGAATCCCGCCGTGGATCTTGGGGTGCAGCGTCTTGACGCGCCCGTCCATCATCTCCGGGAAGCCTGTGTGCTCGCTGACTTCCGTCACCGGCACGCCGGCCTTCTTGAGAGCCGCGTAGGTACCGCCGGTCGAAAGGAGCTGAACACCACACGCCACCAGACCGCGTGCGAAGTCTTCGATGCCAGCTTTGTCGGAAACACTAACGAGAGCGCGGCGTACCGGATGCAGTGTGCTCATGAGGAGAGTCCAGCGAGCTTTTTGACGGTGTTGGAACATGACGAAGGGCAGCATGTAGGCGTCGTCAAGATTGCCTGCGAGGTCGATGACTTCGTCTTCGCTGTCGTCGGCATCCGCAGCGAGGGCGATGTAGTGCTGTTGCAGCACCGGCGCGATGTCAGGGCGCGTGACGATGTTCTGGACCAGCGTCTTGCACTGCGAGCACTGCAAGCGGCCAAGCTCGATGAAGACCAGCTTGCCCTGCGCTTTGGCCGCGGCCAGGGCCTCGGCGTAGCGCGTCTGCCAATCCAAAGTGCCCTTGTCGTCAAAGTGCGGATGCGGATTGACCATAGCGAAATGTCAGGTTTTCTTGACGGCGCCGCTGCGACTGCGGAGGTACGCCTCGATGAACGGGTCCAGATCCCCATCCAGCACAGCGTTGATGTTGCCTGTTTCGTGCTCCGTGCGGTGGTCCTTCACCATCTGGTACGGATGCATCACATACGAACGGATCTGGCTGCCGAAGCTGATCTCGGCCTGTTGGCCGCGGATCGCAAGATTCTCGGCCTCACGCTTGGCTTCTTCCAGCTGCATCAACTTGGCCTGCAACAAGCGGAAGGCCAGTTCCTTGTTCTTCAACTGCGAGCGCTGGGTCTGGCTGCGAATCACGATGCCAGACGGGATGTGCCGCAAGCGCACCGCGGTCTCGACCTTGTTTACGTTCTGGCCACCGGCACCACCCGAACGCATGGTCTCGATCTCGCAGTCGCTTTCCTTGATCTCGATCTTGATCGAGTCATCCAGAAGCGGCGTGACATCGACGCTGGCGAAGGCTGTTTGACGACGGGCTTGCGCATCGAACGGGCTGATGCGCACCAAGCGATGCACGCCGTTTTCAGCCTTCAAACGGCCGAAAGCGTAGTCACCCTCGATCTCGATGATGGCTGACTTGATGCCGCCATCATCATCGAGCACACGCTCGACCTCGGTGACCTTGTAGCCGCGGCGCTCGGCCCAGCGCACATACATGCGCAGCAACAAGCCCGCCCAGTCAGCGGCATCAATGCCACCAGCGCCTGGTGTGAACTGCACATAGGCGCCGCAACGGTCATTCAACCCGCCCAGCATGACGCGGAAGTCGAGCTGCTCGACATGCTGCTCCATGCGCAGCACGGTGGATTCCATCTCCGCGACCGCGGCGGGATCCTCGGCGGCCATCTCGGCCAACAGCTCCAGGTCTTCATAGCCGCGCGCAATTTCGCGCAGTGGCTCGACGATCGAGCGCACATCCTTCAGCTCGGCGACCGTCTTTTGAGCCCGATCCGGATTGTTCCAGAAGTCGGAGTCGTTCTGCTGCGCTTCGAGTTCCGCTACGCGTCGGTCGGCCTTGGCGTAGTCAAAGAGACTCCTTCAGCTGCTCGAAGCGGCTTTGGAGTTCGGCTGCACGTGCTTGGAGTTCCTTGATGGAAGCCATGAGGGCAAACAGTTTAGCGCCAGCCCTCGGCGGGGTACAGCCGCTTCGGCAAGCGATCCAAGATCCCCTCTTCCGCTTGGAGCTTGGTGAGGCTGGCGCGGTCTTTAGGCACGGCGTGCGAGAGGACTTCACAGCCATCCGCAGTCACGAGCACCACATCTTCGATGCGAATGCCGATCCCTGTCGCCGCTTCGTAGACGCCAGGCTCGATAGTGAAGACCACGCCAGGCTCCAACGGCTTGGCTCCGTCGCCCACATCATGCACCTCCATGCCTACATAGTGGCAGGTGCCGTGCGGCAACAGCTCCAACACACCACGCTCGGCCAACACCTTGCGGCACGCAGCCTCGATGTCGCGCATGGTGCGCCCCGGACGCACGGCGGCGATGCCTGCTTCTTGAGCCGCGAGCACTGCGTCGTAGAGCTCGATCATGCGCGGCGTCCATCTGCCATCCACCGGCCAACTGCGCGTGATGTCGCTGACGTACTTGTCGAACTCGGGCGCATAGTCGAGCAACAGCATCTCGCCTGCGCGCGCTTCGCGACGCACTTCGCTGTAGTGCAACACCAACGCATTCGGCCCACAACCGACAATGCCGTGATAGCCGGGGCCCGCTGCGCCTTCGCGGCGATGCACAAAGGACATGACGGCCTCCAGTTCCCATTCGCCTACGCCGGGCTTGGAGGAACGAATCGCTTCGAGCATCGACAAGGCGCCGACCGTGCTGGCGCGGCGCAAGGCCAGCATCTCTTCAGGGGTCTTGATGCGGCGCAACTCAGCCAACACACCTTGGCAATCGCGCACATCCGCGCCGTAACGCTCCTGCAGTCGTGCAGCCAGTGCATCTTCGCGGCTGGGTCGACCATCAAGCGGATCGCGAGCTTGGGCATGATCATGCGGGCGCGCACGATCAAAACACCCGGCGACATCGATCCACGGTTCTTTGCTGATCCAGATGGCCTTGGCAAGGGCAACAGAGGCCTTGAGGTCGGCATCCAGCTGTCCAGTTTCCTTGACAGTAGCGATGCCGGTGATCGTGCGCACCCAATCGTCCGAGGCATCCCATTGTTCGCCATCCCACTGCTCCTTGCCGGAGGAACGCTTGGGCAAGTACAGCGTGCTCGCGCCGCTCTTCACATCCACCAAGAGGGCGGCGTTCGGACTCTCGACTCCGCTCAAGTACCAGAAGGTCTTGTCCTGTTGAAACTTGGTGTACCCGCGCGTTTCCGGCAAGCCGCGCACCAACACACTGCCTTCAGGTGTCTGCTTGCGCAGTTCCTCCACCAAAGCCGCGCGCCGCCCGGCGTGAAACGCAGCGCCCAAGCCGGCCTTGACCGGCGGCTCCATAACAGCAGGCTGTTGCAGCAGCCCCACAACGAGAAGGATGAGGTCGAGCACGCAGCCATAGTAACGCTATCCTCTGCGGCCTCTATGCGCGTAGCCCTGTTCGATCTCGATGAAACGCTGCTGGATGGCGTCAGCGACCTCTTGTGGAGCGAGTACCTCGCGGAGCGCGGCGAGAGTGATGCCGAAGTGACGCGTGGCTTTCACCGCGACTATCAGTTGGGTCGCCTCGACTTGGCGAAGTTCCTCGCCACCTACTTGGATCCGTTTGTGCGTCTTGAGCCGCACACCTTGCAGGCTTGGCGCGAAGACTGGTACACGACGCGCGCCGCGCCGCGCTTGAAGCCGCGCGGCATCGAGCTTGTCCAGCAACGCCGTGCCGCAGGCTATGAAGTGGCCTTGGTGACGGCGACCAATGACTTCTTGTCAGGGCGCGTGGCGGATGGGCTGGGGATCTCCGAGCTGATCGCCACGCGGCTAGAGCGTGCCGGCGAGCGCTACACCGGTCGTTTGCACGGCCAACCCTGCTTTCGTGAAGGCAAGATCGCGCGCGTGGAAGAGTGGTTGGCAGCCCGCGGCTTGGGCTTGGATCACGCGGGCGAAGTCTGGTTCTACAGCGACTCGCATAACGACCTGCCCTTGCTATCGCGTGTGTCGCATCCCGTGTGCGTGGATCCGGATCCCGTGCTGCAAGCAGCGGCACAAGAGCGCGGCTGGCCTGTGCTGACTCTGCGTTAGCAGGCTCGACGAGACTTAGATCTGCACCAAGTGGTCGTCGCCACCGATGGGATAGCGTGGCCCACCCGGGCCACCCACCGTGTCCTTCCAAGGATCAGGACGCGCAATAGGCGTCACCACCTGTCGTGAAATCTGGACAGCGGCGTGGTAGCGCGCACCACGCACAATGACGCGCACCGCCAAGACCGCGAGCGTCAACAAGGCCAACACCGCCACAGGCCACCACTCACCGGTGCGCAGCACAGCCCCGTCCAGGCTGCGAGCCAGCAAGCCCAGCATCCACACGAGAGCCGCCTCTACGACAAGGAATGTGGCCGAGGTACCCAACGTGCGCCAAGGATGACGCGCCATGGTCCAGAGGGTGCACAAGCTGGCCCAGAGCGCGCTGTGTGTGTCCAACAAAGCCATGCGGGTGCGCGTCCAATCGCCCCACGCCAACACCAAAGCCACACCCAGCGCGTGGACGACATCTTGAACCAGGCGGATCCTCCACGCCGTTGCTTCGCTGCCGAGCGTCTCGAAACTCGACCAATCATGGCTGGGGATGCCAAGCAAACCGGACAGCACGACATGGTTCCAAGCCGCGCCGCGCACCAACCATGTGACCAGCCCCATGCACACCAGGCTGACGCCAGCAACCCGCACGAAACGCCAGAACCAGCGCGCTCCGCCAAAGCAGAAACGGCGGAACGATTCGCCTTCCGTGCGCTGCAGGTACACCTGCAACCATCCACCGGCAGTAAAGCACCCCAGGAGAATCACAAGCAACCCGAGCCACGCGCCAAGCACATTCACAGCGCTGTCGAGGGCACTCAAGCCTGCACGATGGTCTTGGCGGAAGAGCGCATCGAGGTCGGCGTACTGGCTGCCTGCTTGGTAGCCAGACCCGAGCGCATCACGCAACCAGTCCTGCACCATCAATGCGGGCGCCAGCGCAATCAGCGCCTGAATCAACACGATCGAGGCCCACACCGGAGGGCGTGAGACAGCGCCGCGCAAGGCATCGAGCAACACGCTACGCGGTGCGTGTTCAGGTTCTAGGGTACTCCAGTCATTCACTGGCGGAGTGCCGTGTCTGTGCTCAACCACCGATGCCTCCAATCCAGTGCAACACGTGAGTCCAATGCGCCCATGTTCGCTCGGCGTGTCGCCACGGTGTCGCTTGGTCTTTCTCGGCGTACCAGGCGTTGTTGGCGAGGTTCGTATCGAAGGTCCAGCGGCGATCGGGGTCCAACACGACGGACTCCAGCTTGGCAGCACGCGTCTCGTCCGACTTGAAGGGCTTCCACCAAGTGGAGCGCAGCTGGTCATCGCGCGTCCATGCACGGCGCACCACATGACCATCAGCCCAGCGCGCCTCCACTTCCAACGGAAGTAGCAACTCGCCCTTGCGCTTGATCAAGATGTCGGGCCGCCATTGCGCGGCTTCCTCCGCGGCCTTGGGAGCAGCTGTAAAGTTCCCTTGACTGTCCGGCACCCAACCGCGCACG
>Ga0255090_1000222_pt1 | contig 19555 bp, 19 predicted proteins | sample Colum_Yuk_RepA_8_2_FD_188444 | JGI IMG/M metagenome (GOLD analysis project Ga0255090, IMG submission 188444) | Freshwater microbial communities from Columbia River, Oregon, United States - Colum_Yuk_RepA_8d | ecosystem: Environmental > Aquatic > Freshwater > River | place: USA: Oregon...
GTGGGCCAGCTGCGCGGCACGCGCCTCGGCGGCGGCCAGCGTGGCCGGGTCAAACTGGGCGGCGACCAGCGCGGCACTTTGATTGGCAGCGGCCACGCCGGCATCGGCCGCCAGCTTTAACCAGGCCCAGGCGGTCAGGGCATCCGGCTTCACGCCGTCGCCGCGCAAATACAGCTCGCCCAGCGCATTGCGGGCCAGCGGCGATCCGGCGCGGGCGGCTTTTTCCCACCAGCCGGCGGCGGCGGCGGGGTCGCGCGGCACGCCCATGCCGCGCCGGTACAGGATGCCCAGGTTGTAGGCGGCGTCGGCCTCACCGCCGTCCCAGGCCTGCTGCCACCAGACGCGCGCTTGGCCCACATCGCGTTCGATGCCCTCGTCGCCGGTGAAGTACAGGGTGCCCACCCGCTGGGCGGCGCGCGCGCTGCCCTGGCCCGCGGCGCGCCGATACCAGTCGATCGCAGCGAGTGGATTACGCGGCACGCCGCGCCCGTCGTGCAGCAGGGTGGCGAGGTTGTGTTGGGCTTTCATGAAGCCCTGGGCGGCGGATTTCTCATACCACTGGGCGGCCTTGGCCGGGTCGGGCACCAGCCCCCAGCCGTGTTCATTGAGCAGGCCAAGGTAGTACTGGGCAGTCGCGTCACCGGCTTCCGCCGGCCCGCGAAACGCCTGCCCGGCAGCGCCGTAGTCTTTAGCCTTGAAGGCGACTAGCCCCGCGGCGACGTCGGCTTGTGGCGCGCCCGACCACAGACACAGCGCCAGCGCGAGGCAGGCGACCCTGCGTGCAGCGGTGGGCCGGCGGATATTCATGTCATACAATCTACGCCTAATCTTTTCTGCGGGTTCAGCCATGTCCAATGCACGTTTCTCCGGGACCGAGTCCTACGTCGCGACCGACGACCTCATGATGGCGGTGAACGCTGCCATCACGCTGGAACGTCCCCTGCTGGTCAAAGGCGAGCCCGGCACCGGCAAAACCATGCTGGCCGAGGAAATTGCCCGCTCGTTGGGCCGCCCGCTGCTGGGCTGGCACATCAAGTCCACCACCAAGGCCGCGCGCGGCCTGTACGAATACGACGCCGTGGCGCGCCTGCGCGACTCCCAGCTGGGCGACGACCGGGTCAAGGACATCAGCAACTACATCGTGAAGGGCAAGCTGTGGGAGGCCTTCGAATCCGACGTCCAGCCCATTCTGCTGATCGACGAAATCGACAAGGCCGACATCGAGTTCCCCAACGACCTGCTGCAGGAACTCGACCGCATGGAGTTCTACGTCTACGAGACGCAGCAGACCATCAAAGCCAGACAGCGGCCGATCATCATCATTACCAGCAACAACGAAAAAGAACTGCCCGACGCCTTCCTGCGCCGCTGCTTCTTCCACTACATCCGCTTTCCGGAAGCGGACACCATGGAAACCATCGTCAAGGTGCATTTCCCGGACATCAAGAAAAACCTGCTGGCCGAAGCCCTGCAGAGCTTCTTTGAACTGCGCGAACTGCCGGGCCTGAAGAAGAAGCCGTCGACCTCGGAGCTGCTGGACTGGATCAAGCTGCTGGTGGCGGAAGACATTCCGCCCGAGGCGCTACGCGAGAAAGACAGCCGCAAGGCGATCCCCAAGCTCTATGGCGCCTTGCTGAAGAACGAGCAGGACATGCACCTGTTCGAGCGGCTGGTTTTCATGACGCGTCGCACCGGTGCTAACTGATCTTTTCTATCGCCTGCGCACGGTCAAGATACCGGTCTCGGTGACCGAGTATCTGACCCTGCTGCGCGCGCTTGAAGCGCGCCTCGCCGCGTTCAGCGTGGACGAGTTCTACTACCTCGCCCGCTGCACGCTGGTGAAAGACGAGCGCTACTTCGACCGCTTCGATCAGGTCTTTGGCGACTACATTCAGGGCAAGCAAACGCTGTTTGAAGAAATTCTCGGCGAGATTCCGCTCGACTGGCTGAAGAAGCAGAAAGAACTCAACCTCACCGAGGAAGAGAAGGCAAAAATCGAAGCCCTCGGCGGCTGGGACAAGCTCATGGAGACGCTGAAGCAGCGCCTCGAAGAGCAGAAGAAAGCCCACCACGGCGGGAACAAGTGGATCGGTACCGGCGGCACCTCGCCCTTCGGCGCGCACGGGTACAACCCGGAAGGCGTGCGTATCGGTCAGAACAAGCGCGGTCAGGGCAAGGCGGTCAAGGTCTGGGACAAGCGCGAGTACCGCAACCTGGACGATCAGGTCGAACTCGGCACCCGCAATATCAAGATGGCGCTACGCAAGCTGCGCCGCTTCGCGCGTGAAGGCGCCGAAGAAGAACTCGACATCGACGACACCATTCGCTCGACCGCGCGCAAGGCCGGCATGCTCGACATCAAGCTGGTGCCCGAACGCCGCAACACCACCAAGCTGCTGCTGTTTCTGGACGTCGGCGGCTCGATGGATCCTCACGTGAAAGTTTGCGAAGAGCTGTTCTCGGCCACCCGTGCGGAGTTCAAGCATCTGGAGCATTTCTACTTCCACAACTTCGTCTACGAAACGGTCTGGCGCGACAACCTCATGCGCGCGGTCAACCGCTTCCCCACCACCACGCTGATGAACAAATACAGCGCGGATCACAAGGTGGTGTTTGTGGGCGACGCGACCATGAGCCCCTACGAAATCATGGCCGCCGGCGGCAGCATCGAACACTGGAACGAAGAACCCGGCTCGGTGTGGATCGGACGCCTCCTGGCGCTCTATCCCAATGCGGTGTGGCTTAACCCGCAGCCGGAAGACCACTGGAACTACATTCCTTCCATCTCGCTGGTGAAGAAGCTGATGGGCGAGCGCATGTTCCCGCTGACGCTGGACGGGCTGGACCGCGCGATGAAGGCGCTGAAAAAAGCCCAGCACTAGGGCCCGCTTGCGCCGTTTGCTGCCGCTGTTTTTGCTGCTCGGGCTGGCCTCGCTGCCAGCCTGGGCCGCGCTATCGTCGGAATCCGTCGCCATCATCGTCAACCAGGACGACCCCGACAGCTTCAAGCTGGGCGAGTACTACGCGGCGCGGCGCGGGATCCCGACGGAAAACATCGTGCAGGTGTCGCTGGGCGTGCCGCGCGCGGTGCTGGCCCCGGAGGTCTTCGACCGCGCCTACATCAAAACCCGCATCGCAACCCGCCACGGCATTCAGGCCTACGCCTTGGCGTTCACCACGCCCTACCGCGTGGGCTGCATGTCGATCACGACCGCCTTCGCGCTTGGCTACGGCAAACGGTTTTGCGCCGAAGGCTGCAGTCCCACCGCCCCCAATCCGATGTACAACGAGGACAGCGGTCGACCGTGGGAGGATTTTGGCCTGCACCCCACCATGATGCTGGCCGCCAAAGATTTGCCCGCGGCGCGCCAGTTAGTCGACCGCGGCGTGAACAGCGACGGCCGCCAACCTGCCGGTCGGGCGTATCTCGTGATTACCGAAGACAGCGCCCGTAACAGCCGGGCGGCGGGGTTTTCGCTGGCGAAGGCCCGGCTCGGCGGGCGCTATGCCATCAGCATCGAGCGCACCGCCGGCATTCGCGACCGGCAGGACGTGATGTTTTATTTCACCGGCGCCATGCAGGTGCCAGACCTCAACACACTGCATTTTCTGCCCGGCGCAATCGGCGATCACCTGACTTCGTTTGGCGGACAACTCGACGGCCGCAGCCAGATGAGCGCGCTGCGCTGGCTGGAAGCGGGCGCGGTGGCGAGCTACGGCACGGTGGTCGAACCTTGCAATTTTCCGCAGAAATTTCCCGACCCCGGCATCCTCATGCGCGCCTATCTGAATGGCGACACGGCGATTGAGGCGTACTGGAAAAGCGTGGTCTGGCCAGGTCAGGGATTGTTTATCGGCGAGCCGCTGGCGCGCCCCTTCGCCCCCGCCCGCAAGGACTAGCAAGCGCCTCAGCTGCAAGTGCGGCCCGCGCGCCGCGCTGGCGCCGACTGATCCCGCGCAAGACGTTTAGCGAACGCCGTCACATCGTCGCGCTTTCGCCTTCAGCCCGACCCGATCAGCGCCGCTAAGGAATCTGACGGCGGCCGCCCATTGGGCCTGCCGGGCCACTGCTAATCCCACCTGCAGCGGCAACAGCAACCAGCAGCGCGGAGTACGACAAGTGAAATCGGTAAAGGCTCTCGACACACGCATTGCCCGCTATAAGGGCTTCCACGACTCCAACGGCGAGTTTGTTTCTTTCGGGACCTCGGATGAAGTCTTCCGCCGCGCCCGCAAACTGGGGGCGCGCGTCTTGTTGCGACTGGAAATCGGCCCCTCGCAGGAACTGCAGGGCCTGTTCTATACCAACGACAGCAGCTTGATGGGCTGAGTGCGGGGCTGCGGCCTCTGGTAATCGCCCCCGCCAGCGTGGATGCTAGGCCGGTCACTCCACGCTGCGGGCATCCCATGCAAGGGCTTTCATTGGCCAAGCTGGCCTTCCTTCTTCCGCTGTTTTCCCTGTTGGGCGGCTGCGCGCCCAAAGATGCCTCGCCCGTACCCACCGACCCAGGCCGCTGGTGGTACTACCAAACCCGGGCGCAAATCCTGAAAGAAGTCTCCGAACAGCGCCTGCTGGTGACCAATCTGGGCCGCGACGAAAACTTCTTGCGCCAGCGCCGTCAGGCCAACTGGGACCACCGCTACCAGTTCACCGGCGAAGGCCTGTTGCATACCCAATATTTCAATCGCGGCGAAGGCATGGGCGCGCTCCGCGAGTCGCCCGCCTTGCTGCTGCCCAAGAACATCGCGGTGGACGAGCAATGGACCTTCACCAGCGCGCTGCGGCTGATCGAAAGCCGCACCTTCGCCCCCGAAGACCGACTGGCCTTCCGGCCGCTGCCGATCACCATGAAAGCCACCATCAAGGCCTTGAACGACACCGTCAGCGTCCCGGCCGGGCGCTACCGCGACTGCATTCGGGTGGAGGCCGTCGGCGAGACCCAGGTGCCGACCGACCGCGGCACCAGCTTTGCCGTCGTCCGGGCCCAGCAGACCGAGTGGTACAAGCCGGGCGTGGGGCTGGTGCGCATGGTGCGTAAGGAAACCTCCGACAGCCGCTTCCTCGATAAAGGCCAATACACGCAGGAATTACTGGAAACCGCGCCCTGATCCGCGCCGCGCGGTTGCGCTGCCCGGGGGGCTCCACTAGGCTTCGCGCCTCCGGTAATCCCGGCATCGCCGGATGCCCTTCTCGCCCCACGCCGCCATGAGCCAAGACGCCGCCGCTATCGCCAATCTCAACCGGGTGCCGGTCTCGCGGCGCGTGCTGGCCGATCTCGACACCCCGCTCAGCGTCTACCTGAAGCTCGCCGCCGGCCCCTACAGCTACCTGCTGGAGTCGGTTCAGGGCGGGGAGAAGTGGGGCCGGTATTCGATCATCGGCCTGCCGGCGCGACGCCTCCTGTCGGTCCGCGGGCACGAAGTGCGCGTCATCGACGACGGCAAGACCGTCGAATTCCTGCACACCCCCGACCCGTTATCGTTCGTGCGCGACTACCACGCCCGAATCAAGGCGCCGCCGCTCGCGGTCTCGCGCTTCTCCGGCGGGCTGGTCGGCTATTTCGGCTACGACACGGTCCGCTACGTCGAGCCCCGTCTCGCCGCCAGCACCCCGCCCGACACGCTGAACACGCCCGACATCCTGCTTATGCTGTCGGACGAATTTGTGGTGTTCGACAACCTGCGCGGCGAGATGGAACTGGTGGTCTGCGTTGACCCCGCCGTTGCAGGCGCCGAAGCGGCCGCCGAAGCGCGCCTCGACACCCTGGTGGGCAAACTGTCCGCGCCGCTCGCCACGGCGCCGAAGAAGGCGGGCGGCAAGGTGCCGACCGAAGAAGATTTCGCTTCGGAGTTTGGCGAGGACGCGTTCAAGCGCGCGGTCGAACGCATCAAGCAGTACATCATCGAAGGCGACGTCATGCAGGTCGTACCGTCGCAGCGGATGTCTGTCCCGCTTAGCGCCGCGCCGATCGACGTCTACCGCGCGCTGCGCTACACCAATCCCTCGCCCTACCTGTTCTTCATGGATCTGGCGGACTTCCAGATCGTCGGCTCCTCGCCGGAAATTCTGGTCCGGCTCGACGGCGACACCGTCACCACCCGCCCCCTCGCCGGCACCCGTAAGCGCGGCGCTACCGAAGCCGAAGATTTGGCGCTGGAAAAAGAACTGCTGGCCGACCCGAAAGAAATCGCCGAGCACCTGATGCTCATTGACCTCGGCCGCAACGACATCGGCCGCGTCGCCGAAATTGGCTCGGTGAAGGTGACGGAAAAAATGGTCATCGAGCGCTACTCGCACGTGATGCACATTTCCTCCAACGTCGAAGGCCGCATCAAGGCGGGCTGCGACGCCATCGACGTGCTGCGCGCCACGCTACCGGTCGGCACCCTGTCCGGTGCGCCCAAAATTCGCGCGATGGAAATCATCGACGAACTCGAACCCACCAAGCGCGGCATCTACGGCGGCGCGGTGGGCTATCTGTCGTGGAACGGCAATATGGACACCGCCATTGCCATTCGCACGGCGGTCATCAAGGACGGCCGACTGTCGATTCAGGCCGGCTGCGGCGTGGTGGCAGATTCCGTCCCGCAGAGCGAATGGGAAGAAACCCTCAACAAAGGCCGGGCGATGTTCCGCGCCGTCGCGCTGGCGGAACGCGGGCTGGGCTAGTCCGCCGGGCGTTCGTCTGGCGCTGCGCCAGCGCTGGATGAGGGCCGCGCCAGCGCCGCTGCCAGCTGCTTTTCATCCAGCGCCCCTTCCCATTTGCTAATTGCCACGCAGGCCACACCGTTGCCGATGAAATTGGTCAGCGCGCGGCATTCGCTCATGAACTTGTCGATCCCGACCAGCACGGCGAGCGCTTCGACCGGAATGCCCGGCACCGCCGAGAGCGTCGCCGCCAGCGTCACAAAGCCCGCTCCCGTCACGCCCGACGCGCCCTTGGACGTCAGCATCGCGACCAGCAGCAGCGTTAACTGCTGGGCCAGCGTCAACTCGGTGTTGGTCGCATAGGCCAGAAACAGCGCCGCCAGCGTCATGTAGATGTTGGTGCCGTCCAGATTGAAGCTGTAACCCAGCGGCACCGTCAGCCCCACCACCGGCGGCGCACAGCCGGCCGCGCGCAGCTTGTGCATCAACTGGGGTAGCGCGGTTTCCGAACTTGAAGTGCCCAGCACAATCAGCAGTTCTTCGCGGATATAGGCCAGAAAACGCAGGATCGAAAAGCCACACCAGCGGGCAATAGCGCCCAGCACGATGAACACAAAACCGGCAGCGGTGAGATAGAAGGTCGCCACCAGCTCACCCAGCTTCACCAGCGCGCCGAGACCATAGGCGCCGATGGTGAAGGCCATCGCACCGAAGGCGCCCAGCGGCGCGGCCTTGACCACCAGCGCGACTACGCCGAAGAAAATATCGCCCAGGCTTTCGATCGCGTGCGTGGCCGACAGGCGCCGCGCCTCGGGCAGGGCGTTGATGGCAAATCCGGTCAGCACTGCCAGCAGCAACACCTGCAACAGGTCGCCGCCCACAAAGGCGCCGAGGAAGCTGTCGGGAATAATCTGCAGCAGGTGCCCGGTGACGCTGTCGGCTTTGGCGCGCGCAGCGTAGTCGCTCACGCTGGCTGCGTTCAGCGTGGCGAGGTCCAGATTGAAGCCCTCGCCGGTGCGAAACACGTTCGCCACAAGCAGCCCCAGCGCCAGCGCAAAAGTCGACACCACCTCGAAATAGACCAGCGCCTTCCAGCCGACCCGACCGATCCGTCCGGCCTCGCGCACGCTCGCAATGCCGTGCACCACGGTGCAAAACACCACCGGCGCAATCACCATCTTGATGAGCTTGATGAAGGCGTCGCCCAGCGGTTTCAGCGCCTTGGCGGTGTCCGGGGCCAGCATGCCCAGCGCCACGCCCAGCGTCAGCGCGATCAGCACCTGCGCATACAGTTGGGTCCACCAGGGTTTTTGCATCTCGGGCGCTCCGCAAGGGGCGGATTCACGCTGAATCCGGGCCCGTATATTCTCGCGGGCAAGGCCGAAGGCACCACCCCCACCGCACGCTATGGAGTTTGCGATGAATGAAACCCGCTTGTTCTATACCCCGCTCTGGCAAACCGACATCGCCGACCCCAACGACCACTGGGCCGAGCGCCGCGAGCTGATGCTCCAGCGCATCTTCGCGCTGGAAGCCGAGGGCAAGGGCGTGCTGAAAACCAACTTCGGCGGCTGGCAGAGTCCGGAAGATCTGTACCGCTATCGCGAGTTCCAGTGGCTCATCGGCCAGATCATGGCCAAGGCCAATGAGGTGGCCCCGGCGTTTTCGGCCAAGCGCCGGTTTGACGACGGCATCCTGTGGGCCAACATCAACCGTCAGGGGCATTTCAACGCCGTCCACACCCACCCGGACGCCGTGCTCTCCGGCGTGGTGTATCTGAAGTGCGACCACCGCGATCAGGGCGTGATTCAGTTCTTCGACGCGCGTGAGGGCAGCCCCACCGCGCAGTGGCGCTGCTACATGCGGCTGGAAGACGGCGGGCCGGTGATTAACGACGTGCACGAAGTCGTGCCGCAGGAAGGGCATCTGCTGTTCTTCCCGGGCTGGATGAAGCACTGGGTCACGCCCAATCTGACCGACCGCGAGCGCGTGTCGGTGTCATTCAACCTGCGACTGGAGTAGCCCGAGCCACATTTGGGGTCAGAGTAAAAATTATTCGGCCTTACGCCGACCTCACGTGTCTCGGCAGATTTTTTACGCTGACCCGAACTAGTTTTTACTCTGACCCCAAATAGTTGGCTCGATTTTTCCCCTGCCGACACCCCAAGCGCCAGGCCCTCACGGGCTGCAGGGGAGTTTTTACTCTGACCCCAAATATGGCCGGTGGGGATTAGGCTACTTCGTCAACCGCCCCCTCCGCGGCAAACCGCCGCAGCACGTTCTCGGTCATGCGCGAGACGTTGTTGGCATAGTTGGCGTGCGAGAGGCTGCCGCACCAGGCCATCGAGGACGCGCTGAACACCGCGCCGCCCTGACGGGTGGTGGCGTAGGCGATGTCGGCGCGGACCAGCGGGTTGTCGCGCCCGGTGATGCCGGGATAGGCGAAGTACTGGTCTTCCGGCACCAGCATCGCGCTGGCCGAATGACCGTAGGAGCTCGCGAGCAGCAGCGTGTTGGGCGGCGTGCCCAGGCTGTAGTCGATGCGATCGAGCTCCAGCCCGGCCGCGCCTTCGTTAACGAGCCCGAAATCGCCAATGACTTCCTGCGGCCCGATGCCCTCAAAGATAAACGCCACCCGCGGGTCGCGCGCATCCGGCAGCTGGTGATAGCCGGCGGAGACATCAAGCCCGTGCGAGGTGTAACCCGTGCCCCAGATTTTCTGCGGCGCGCGGGCGCGCATGCGCCACAGTCCGCCGCGTTCGCCGGTGGTGCTGTGAAAGAGTTCGCCGGGGCGGCCGCGCCAGGCCTGATCGCCGGTCTCGCCCTTGCGCACTTCGATCATCCACGGCTTCTCCGGGTGCTGGCTGGTGATCCAGTAGAAGCCGTTCGCCCCCAGATACATGCCGCGCCCGCCGGTCGCGAAATATTCCTCGTAGGCGTCCAGCATCTGCGAAGAGGTGTACTCCGCGTGCGAAGGAGAAATCACCACCGCGTAGCGCTTGAGCAGGCTGGCCCCCTCGGCCTGCAGGTCGTGGTCGGTGATGACGTCAAACGCGAAGCCTTTCACCGTCAGCCAGTCGATAAGGTGCAAGTCCGCCGGGAACTGCCACACCGAGCCAAACTCGTGCCGGTAGTCCGGCCGCAGGTTGAGAATCGGCCGGCGCCAGGTGCTGTACTGCACGCCGCGTCCGTCGACGTGATAGTCGTAGGCCGAACGACCCCAGGCCGGGGTGACGTTCAGCTCGATATCCAGATCGTCCAGCGTGGTCAGCACGCCCATCACCGACTGCCCACCAGCGGCGTTCAGCAACACCTGCGAATTGGCGTAGGCGAGGTAGCTGAAGGTCGGGATGACGACCGCGATCCGCGCGCTCGCCGTGCCTTTCGGCGGCACCACAAAAAACGGCACGCGGTCGGTCTTGTCGCCCTGCGCGAGCTTCAATGCGTAGCAACCGCTGGGCAGATCGGGCGGCAGCGTGAAGCTTAAGGAGCGCACCCAGCGGCAGTCGTCCAGGCTGTCTTCGTGGAACCACAGCGCGCCGTACTGCTCGGGGCAGTGCACAAAGTGCTCTTCCAGCCCGTCCCAGTTCCAGCCGGTCATGCCGCGATCCGGCTGGTTGATGCAGACGCCGTGCAGGCCATTGCCGCTAACGTCCTGCGCCGCGTCCGTGGGAATGCCCCGACGGGTCGTGCCGGCGGCAAAATCCCAGTGTGCCAGCGGTGCGGGCCCCGCCTCACCGGCGTGCAGGGCGGCCACTTCGCCATCGGCCAGCGCGTGGCTGTAGAGCTTCGGACCATCCAGCTTGCCGTTGAACAAGGCCACTACCCGAGGCCGGCTGACAAGGCTGGTTTCGGCAAGGCCGGCCATCAGCACCGGCACCGAGGGATTACCCGGCGCCGCCGCCAGCGGGGCGACCGCCGCGCCGTCGGTATCAAGGTTCACCATTCGCCCAAAGCGCGAGTTAACGCTGTTGATGGTCGCCACCTGCGAGAGGCTCAGGGTCTTGCCGGTCACATCGATGCGCGCGACGACCGAGTACCAGACTTCCGGAAACAGCGGCTGGGCGAGGCTGACGCGGCTCTGTTGCCGGCCATCGCTAGCCATCAGCACCAGGTGCCCGTCTTCAATCAGCAGCGCCCAGCCGCGGCGCTCCGCTTCTGACCAGCGCGAGATCACGCCCTGGCGCTTGGCCGGTGTCGTCGACCAGAGATGCAGATGCAGGCTCAAACCCGAGGCGCCGCCCAGATGCGCCGCGGTGTCCGGCACTTCCACATAGGCACCGACCTGCGTGAACTGGGTGCCAACCGCGTACTGACCGTCGACGGCCGACGGCACGGCCTCTTCTTTGTAGCCGGGCCCCGCCGGATTGCGGTCACCGTGGATAAGCCGCACCAGATTCACCTGGCAGCGCCCGGCCTCGGGGCTGCTCAAAAAGAAATCGAGCGTTTCGCCCGGACGGACGTTGGGGCGATCGCAGTAGCCGCGAATTTGCGCGTAGCTCATTTCGCAGCCTCCGCATCCAGCAGACCCAGCGCCACGAGGCGCTGCAGGAAGACCGCATGCACCGCCTCGCGCTCGGTGGCGAAGACCCGCGGGTCGTCGAGCGTCGGGGCGTTGCCCCGTCCCCGCAGCAGGCCCAGCTTGTAACGCTGATAGGGCACTTCGGCGTAGGCGAAGGACTTGCCGTCGATCGGCAGCGCATGCAGGTAGTTAAGGACGTCCTGCAGGGCGGTGCTGTGCGGTGATTGGTCGCCGCGCGGGTCTTCGGCGTGCTCGGCGAGCAGCGCGGGCGTCACCAGCGGGCGCAGTTCGCGGCGTTTGGCCTCGGCAAAAAAAGCCATGAAATCGGCGGTCTTGTCGGCATAGCCGTTGGGATTCTGCAGGGGCACCGGCGTCTCCTTGGGTGGGCGATTCGGGTTTGCTGCAGACCATCCCCTCCAGAGGGGCGGTGGCCTTTAGCGCGTATTTCCAGCTGATTCTCCGGCCACAGCCCGTCTGCGGCAAATCGGCAGCGTGCGCCATTCCCCGCAGACTCGCCGCTGCCCAACGGCCGGCGCCGCTACAAGCGGCTTGGCTGGCCGTCCAGCCATGCGCTACAAGGGAGCCAAGGCCTTTGGCCCGCAAGTATTGAACTGCGCAGGACACCCGAATGCCCGCATCCCAACCCCCCGTAGCCGCTGCCTTTTCCCGGTTGCGCGGGCGACGCCGCCCATGAGTGCGTCCCTCCCCTATCCGGCCTGGCGGCTGGAAACACTGGGCGAGCGTTGCCTGATGGTGGCGTTCCCCTCGACGGTCGACCCCGCGGTCAACGTCGCCGTGCATGCGCTCGCGGCGGCGCTTGAACCGGCGCTGCCCGCCAACTGCGAACTGGTGCCGGCCTTCAGCAGCCTGGCCATCCACTGGCGACCCGTGCCAGAGCGTGACGACCCTGACTGGGCAAACAGCCTGTCGACGCAGTTGCAGCGGCTGCTGGCCGCGGGCTACCAGACGACGGCCGACAGCGGGCGGGAAGTCACGATTCCGGTGTGCTACGGCGGGGAATATGGGCCTGACCTCGCGGCCGTCGCCGCCGCCTGCGGTCTCACACCAAACGCCGTTATCGCGCGCCACGCGGCCTCGCCACATCGGGTTTACATGCTCGGCTTCACGCCGGGCTTTCCGTATCTCGGCGGGCTGGATCCGGCGCTCACCCTGCCGCGCCGCGCCACGCCGCGGGTGAGCGTGCCGGCCGGCAGCGTGGCGATCGCGCGCGAGCAAAGCGGTATCTACACGCTGGACAGTCCGGGCGGCTGGCACCTGCTGGGGCGCACGCCGCTCGCGCTGTTTACGCCGCAGGCGGCCTCGCCCTGCTTGCTGCGACCCGGCGACCGCGTGCGCTTTGTGCCGATTACGCCGGCCGGGTTCGCGGCGCTCGCCGCCGGAGACGCGAGGTGATCGAAGTGCTCTCCCCCGGCCCGCTCAGCAGCCTGCAGGATCTTGGTCGACACGGCTTCCAGCGCTACGGCGTGGGGCCGGCGGGTGCGATGGACGAGTGGTCGCACCGGCTGGCGAACCTGCTGGTCGGCAATGCGCTCGACGCGGCCACGCTGGAAATCACCCTGCTCGGGCCAACGCTGCGCTTCCATCAGCCGGCGCTCATTGCCATCACCGGTGCGGACTTCACGCCGCGCCTCGACGAGCAGCCGGTAGCGCTGGGCTGGCCCCTGCGGGTCGCGGCCGGCAGCCAGCTTGCGTTTGGCCGCCGGCGCTGCGGCGCGCGGGCGTATCTCGCGGTGCGCGGCGGCTATGCGGTAGCGCCGGTGATGGGCAGTCGCAGCACCGCGCTGCGCGCCGGTTTCGGCGGTTTCAAGGGCCGGGCGCTGCGCAAGGGCGACCGCCTGACGGTCGAGCCTGCGCGCGAGCGCTATGCCCCACTGCCGCCCGGGCCGCCGGCAGGTTTTCCACCGATGGCCTGCCCGTCACCCGGCCCGGCCCCGCTGCGGCTGCTGCCCGGTCAACAGTGGGCAGCATTTTCGACGACGGCGCAGCAGCGCCTGCTGGGCGAGGCCTATGTCGTGCACCGCAATTCAGACCGCATGGGTTACCGGCTGAGCGGGCCCGCGCTCGCGCTGGTGGCGCCGCTGGACATGGTCTCGGAGCCGGTCGCCTTTGGTACCCGTGCAGGTGCCGCCCGACGGCCAGCCCATCGTGCTGATGGCCGATCGCCAGACCACCGGCGGCTACCCCAAAATCGCCAGCGTGATTGGCGTGGACCTGCCGCGACTGGCGCAGGCGATCCCGGGCGACACGCTGTGCTTTACGGCCAGCACCCTGGCCGAGGCGCGCGCGCTGGACGCCGAGCGCGAGCTGACGCTGCGTCGTCTGCAACGCGAGATGACCGAGTTTCTGGAGACGGACGAATGCCGCGCATCGATTTGAACTGCGACATGGGTGAGAGCTTTGGCGCCTGGACCATGGGCAACGACGAGGCCGTGCTGGCCTACGTCTCCTCGGCCAATATCGCCTGCGGCTATCACGCCGGCGACCCGCGCACCATGCGGCGCACGGTAAGCGCCGCGCTGGCGCGGGCGTGGCGGTCGGCGCGCATCCCGGGTTTCCCGATCTGGCGGGCTTCGGTCGCCGACCGATGAGTCTCAGTCACGACGAAATCTACGAGGCCGTGCTCTATCAGGTCGGCGCGCTGGCCGGCTTTGCGCGCGCGGCCGGTGGCCGCCTGCGCTTCGTGAAACCGCACGGCGCGCTTTACAACATGGCGGCGCGGGACCGCGCGCTGGCGGACGCGATCGTGGCCGCGGTGGTCGACTTCGATCCCGCGCTCGCGTTCTATGGCCTGGCCGGCAGCCTCATGCTGCAAGCGGCCGAAGCCGCCGGCCTCACGGCGGTCAGTGAAGTATTCGCCGACCGCGGCTATCTCGACGACGGCTCGCTCGCGCCGCGCGGGGAGGCGGGCGCGCTGATCGAGGACCACGCGCAATCGGTCGCGCAGGTGTTGTCGATGGTGCTGGACGGCAAGGTGCGCGCGCTGAGCGGCCGCGAGGTGCCGGTGCGGGCCGACACCCTGTGCATCCACGGCGACAAGCCCGATGCGCTGGCGCTGGCCCGGTGCCTGCGTGACGCGCTGGCCAAGGCCGGGGTCAGCGTGGCGGCGGTAGGGGTCTGAACGCGGTGCTCGATTGCGGTCGCCGCCGCGCCCGACTAGCCTTGAGCCTTCTTCGCGACCGGAGCCTGAGCGATGAGCATTGAGGTCAACGCAAGCGTTACCGTCGCCGGCCATCCCGACGTCGTGTTCACCGAAGCCGCCGGCAAAGTCGAAAACCTCGCCCGCTTCTTCACCGGCTACGCGGGCATCATTCCCGGCATCCGCGAGGCTCGCCTCGAAGGCGACGGCGTGATGCGCGCGGGCGCGCTGCGGCGGGTGCAGTTGTCCGACGGCAGCGTGATCAAGGAACGCATCCTGCGTTTCGAGCCGCCGCAAATTCACGCCTACGACATGGCCGACATGAACACCCTGCAAAAACTGCTCTGCACGAACATGGAATCGACCTGGCGCTTCAGCCCGACCGGGGCGGGCACTCGCATCGACTGGCACTACCGCATCGACCCGCGGAACGGTCTGGTGCGTCCGCTGTGCCTCGTGGTGGCGCGACTCTTTGAGTGCGCCATGCAGCGCTGTTTGAACAATATCGCCGAGGCTTGCCGCGCATGAGTCCGCTGGCCGCCGGCACCAACGAGCGACCGATCACCTGCAGCGGCTGCACAACGCAGTGCGGGCTGCTGGCGCGCCTTGAAGGCGAGCGGGTCACCGCGCTGCGCGGGGATCCGGACCATCCGCTCTCCCGCGGGTACGTCTGCCCCAAAGGCAAGGACGCGGCCGATTTCATCGCCCGGCCCGACCGCTTGCTGATGCCGCTGAAGCGCTTGGGACCACGCGGCGCCGGGCGTTTTGTGGAAGTCGACTGGGACGAGGCGCTGGACGAGATCGCGGGCCGCATCGAGACGCTCACCCGCGCGCACGGCAAACGCAGCCTCGCCTACAGCTACGGCACCTTCCGTGGCGGCGACTGGGGCATCGGCGAGCGCTTCATGAACCGCTTCGGCAGCCCCAACAGCTGCGGTCAGGACAAGATCTGCTACGGCCCGATCACGCTGGCCGAAGCCCTGACCTACGGCATGGGCCCGACCGTCTTCACCCCGCCCGTGGCTGGCCTTACCCGCTGCATCGTGGTCTGGGGCATGCGGCCCTCGGCCTCGGCGCCCTTGCTGTGGCGGGCGATCGGCGAGGCCCGGCGGGCGGGCGCCAAGCTCATCGTGATCGATCCACAGCAAACGCGCGAAGTCGCGCAGGCGGATCTCTGGCTGCGGCCGCTGCCGGGCCGCGATCTGGCGCTGGGGCTGGCGCTGTTGAAGCTGGTGATCGCGCACGGCTGGATTGACCGCGACTTCATCGAGGCACATACGCTGGGCTTTGCCGAACTCAGCGCGCAACTCGCAGGCCATGCGCTTAGCGATTTAACGGCCGCCTGCGGCGTCGAGGCGAGCGCACTCGAGGCCGCCGCAAAACTCATTGGCAGCGCCGGCCCCACGCTGATCCACGCCGGTAACGGCCTGTGTCAGGGCGGTCGCCCGGCGCTGCAGATCGGCCGCACCGTGGCCTGTCTGGTCGCCGTCACCGGCAATCTGGGCCGCGCGGGCGGCCACCAGCTGGGTGGGCCGCCGCGCGACCTGCGCGCCAACGGCGCGATGCTGGACGCGCAACACCTGCCGCCCGCCGCCCGCGCCGAACGCCTTGGCAGCGAAGCGCTGGTCTGGCCGGGCGCGGGCTATGCGGCGCTGGACGAGGCCATGGCGCGCGTGTGGCACGGCCAGCGTGACATCCTCAGCTGGACCGCCACCGCCCACGAACCCGCGCTGTGGCGCGCCATCGAACACGGCCTGCCGTATCCGGTGAAAGCGCTGATCGTGCAGCACCACAACCCGCTGGGCGCCAATCCGGACGCCGCGCGCGTGGCCCGCGCCCTGCAGCACGAGCGACTGGAATTGCTGGTGGTGCACGAACTCTTCATGACCGCCACCGCGCGCCTCGCCGACTTCGTGCTGCCGGCCGCGCACTGGCTGGAGAAGCCGTACTACTCCTACGGCATCGCGTTCATGGGCGCCTTCGGCGATTACGTCGGCGCCGGGCACGCGGTGGTGCCGCCCGCCGGTGAGGCGCGCAACGACTACGAACTCTTCCGGGATCTGGGACGACGACTGGGCCAGGCCGGTGACTGGCCGGACACGGCAGAAGCCTTCTACGCCGAGTGCGCGGCACCGACGGGGCGCAGTTTCGCGGCGCTCGCCAGCGCGCCCGGCGGCCTTAACTTCGGCGCCGCCGCGCGCCATCCCGATCATGCAGACGAAGCGCTGCCGCCATTTGGCGTCTACGGCACGCCGAGCGGCAAGGTCGAGCTTGCCTCCAGCCTGCTCGCCGACTGGGGGCAACCGGCGGTGCCCAGCCTGCTGCAGCCGGCGCTGGATCGGGTCGACGGCGACTGGCCGCTCATCCTCACCACCGGCGGCCGGCGCATCGACGGCTTCCACCAGAACGCCCAGCACCTGCCGCGCTACCGCGCCCATCACCCGCATCCTGAAGCCCTGCTGCATCCCGATACTGCGGCAGACCTCGGCATTGCAGACGGCGCCTGGGTGGAAATCCGCACGCCCGTTGGCGCCGTCCGCCAGCGTGCCCGTCTTAGCAAGGCGGTCGCGCGAACGGTGGTGGAAGCCGACCGTTGGTGGTATCCCGAAGCCACCGGCGATGAGGCCGACCCCTACGGCGTGCTGGCGACCAACATCAACGTCTGTACCAGCGATGCGCCGGCAGACTGCGACCCGGTGCTCGGCACCTGGTTGATGCGCGGGCTGCCGTGCCGTTTGCGCGCGCTGACTTAGCCCCTGAGACACCCATCAAGCGACCAGGCAGATGCTCATGAATCTCGATACCGTTTGGAGTTTTCTCAACCATGAAGGCGTGCAGTTCGCGAGCAAGATGGCCAGCGCGCTGGCCGTCTGGCTGGTGGGCCGCTGGCTGATCGGAGTGGTCGTTCGCCTGCTGGGCGCCGCCCTCAAGGCCGGCAACAAGGTTGATCCCACCCTCGCCAACTATCTGAAGTCCATCGCGGGCGTTGCGCTGAACATTCTGCTGGTGCTCGCCATCCTGGATATTTTCGGCGTGCAGACGACCTCCTTTGCCGCGCTGCTGGCGGGCGCAGGTTTGGCCATCGGCACCGCCTGGGGCGGCCTGTTGTCGCACTTTGCCGCCGGGGTCTTCATGCAGGTGTTGCGACCGTTCAAGGTGGGCGACTCGATTAGCGCCGGCGGCGTCAGCGGCACGGTGCAGGAACTCGGGCTGTTCGGCACCGCCATCGTCACACCCGACAACGTGCTGACGCTGGTGGGCAACAGCAAGATTTTTTCGGAAATCATCCAGAACTACTCCACCCTGCCTTACCGGCGCGTCGACTGCACCGCGAAAATCGCCAATAGCGTGGACCCGCTGGAGGCCATTGAACGCCTGAAAGCCGCGCTGCGCGCCATCCCCAACGTGCTGCCAGAGCCGGCACCGGTGGTGGACATCCTGTCGCTCTCGCCAGAAGGCCCGGTGCTCGCGGTACGCCCCTGCACGGCGGACGCACACTACTGGCAGGTGTACTTCGACACCCACCGCGCGATCGTCAAGACCTTCGCAGCAGCGGGTTATCCAGTGCCAGAAACCCCGCGCGCGCCGCGCGCGGTTTAGTGCCACGGGTTAACACGACGGCAAGAGGGAATGCTCATGACTGTTTCACGTCAGATGCTTTGCATGGTCTATGCGCTGGCCGGACTCATCGCGCTCTTCGGCACCTGGAGCCACAACCTGCACTATTTCAATCAGGGTTTGCTGGCGGCCAATCTGCAATTCTGGCAGGACACGCTGGCCAATCCGGCGACGCGGTCGATCACGGTCGACATCCTGCTGTTCGGCTTTGTGGCGCTGTGCTGGATGCTGCTGGAAGCGCGGCGACTCGGGATGCGCCACGTGTGGATTTATGTGCTGGCCAGCGTGTTTATCGCGATCAGCGCCGCTTTTCCCGCGTTTTTGATTCACCGCGAGCGCGCGCTGGCCGCGCGCGACGGCGCGACGAATGCCGGCAACTTAAGCGTGGGCGATCTGCTGTGGCTGGCCCTGGTGGCGACTGCGGGCATTGGCTATACGGTGCTTTCGTTCACCAGCTAGGGCGCTAGCCCGCCCGGCTCACGTGTAGCGGCGGCACGCGCTGCCGCCAGGGCAGCGCCGCTTCCAGCGCGCCGCCAAGTTGCAGCAGCACATGCTCTTGCGCCGGACCAGCGGCGAGCTGCACGCCTATCGGCAGCGCGTCGGCGGTGGCCGCCAGCGGCAAGGACAGCGCCGGCGTGCCCATCAGGTTGTGCGGCAGGGTGTATTGGCAAACCGGGGCAAAAATCTGCGGCGCCAAGGCGTCGAAGCCCACATCCGCCCGACCCAGGTTGTAGCGTCCCCAGGACTCGGCGGGCCGTGCGGTAGTGGGGGTGAGCCAGACGTCATAGCGCGTAAAAAACGCCCCCAGCGCGCGACGCGCGGCGTTGAGCGCGCCCATTGCCGGCAGAAACTGCGCGGCGCTCATGCCGCGCGCATAGTCGTAGGCTTTGAGAATCACCGGCTCGACCGTGGTCTCGTCCACGCTGCGTCCGGTGCGGCGGGCGTAAGCGTCCAGCCGCACGTCCAGCCCAAAAAACCACACGTCCAGCATCGCGCGCATGGCGGCAAGACCGTCGAAGGGCAGGTCGTATTCCTCCACCGTATGGCCCATCTCGGCCAGCAGTGCCGCGGTGCGGGCGACTGCGGCGGCCACCTGCGGATCGGTGGTGACGCCGGCCAGCGGTGCGGTCGACCAGCCGATGCGCAGGCGGGGCGCTGGCGCATTCAGCAATTCGAGATAGGACGTTGCGGGTCGCGGAATCAGGAACGGATCGCCCGGCTGCGGCACGGCGAGGCAATCGAGCAGCAGCGCGGTGTCGCGCAGCGTTTTGGTTTGCACGAAGTTTTGCGACAGGCCGTAACCGCCTTCGTCCACGTTGGGCGCGAACGACACCCGCCCGCGCGAAGGCTTGAGGCCAACGCCGCCGCAGAAACTCGCCGGAATGCGCAGCGAGCCGCCGATGTCCGAACCGTGCGCCACCGGCACCATGCCGGCCACCACCGCCGCCATGCCGCCGCCGGTCGAGCCGCCGGCGCTGTAGCCCTGCCGCCAGGGCGTCGAGGTATTGCCGTAGAGCGCGCCTTCGGTGGTGCCGGCCATGGAATATTCCGGCGCCGCCGAACGGCCGATGATGTTGAGCCCCGCGGCCTTCACCAGTCGGCAGTAGGC
>Ga0255090_1000236_pt1 | contig 18912 bp, 16 predicted proteins | sample Colum_Yuk_RepA_8_2_FD_188444 | JGI IMG/M metagenome (GOLD analysis project Ga0255090, IMG submission 188444) | Freshwater microbial communities from Columbia River, Oregon, United States - Colum_Yuk_RepA_8d | ecosystem: Environmental > Aquatic > Freshwater > River | place: USA: Oregon...
AATTATCGCAGCACATGCTAGCCCAATGAAACTCTCGTAACTTCTCGCAGTTACATCCCAACGATTCAAAATCCGCCGATATCGGTTCATCCAGGCATGGGTTCTTTCAACTACTCATCTCTTTGGTTTAAGCCTTTTATTCTTGGGAATTTCTTCTCGCCTTTTCCGAAAGTGGTGGATGTATCCGTATTCTCCAGCACTTTCTCGGCACCAAATAGAGTCATAGGCCTTGTCTCCACAGATATGCTGAATGCCGTTTTTTGGGTGGGGTCTTTCCACCATCACATTCCCAAGTGTCTCCTCTAGTAGTTGGCTCTCATGACTACTGGCAGGATAAATTACAGCGGATAGGGGGATCCCTTTCTTGTCAGATAAAACTACGATCTTGGTTCCTCCATGATTATTATCCTTTGGGCTGAATCCAACTTTTTCCTTCCCAAAATAGGACTTCTTTATCGATCCATCAATGGCTTGCCAGGACCAGGCAATTCCCTTTTTGTCATCGTAGAGTTTCAAGGCCTCGGACCAAATTCTCTCAAAAACACCGGCATGTACCCACTTGCGAAAATATCGAAAAACCGTGCTAAACGGGCCGAATTCACGAGGAACCTTCCGCCACTGACAACCCGTTGTAAGTACATAGAAAATCCCGGTTAGAGTGCGCCTAAATTCATTGTTCGGACGGCCTCCTGGACTTCCTTTTCCCTTATGAATTTCTTGCGGAAGAATTTTTTCGGCGACAGCCCACAGTTGTTCTGATATCTGCAAAATCGAAGGATTCATGTATGCTCCCTTGGTGTAGCAACCCGGTGGTTACATGAATTCCTTCATTTTTTCTAACTTTATTCCAAATCTAGGTTTTGATTACGGTCTCACTTATTTTTTAGTTTTAAACTCATTGAGCAATATTTTTTCACATTGCACTCTCGGCTTTAAAAATATTATTTGTAATATAATATTTTATTATGCTATTCGCATCATAATATGATGAAACGGATCTCACTGTCTGTTTTTGTCTTTGCAATAATTACTCTAGCATTAGGTTCCTTTTCCTTTGCTCAGTCCTTAAGAGTCATGACCTACAATACATGGCTACTTCCAGAGGTTCTTGAATTATCATCTACGATGAAGGATAAAGACTTAAGAGTCTCCAACATGCCTGAACATCTCGCTTCCACTGGGTCTGACATTATTGCTCTACAAGAAGTATGGACTTCGTGTTCGGCGTCCTCTCTCATTGATGAGATGACAGGACTTGGATATTCCTTTCATGCACAACTTCAAAAACAAACCTGGAGTGATCTTTTCAGAGGCCGAGGATGTTTTATTGGGAATGGTTTACTCGTCTTCTCTAAATATCCCATAAGCGAAAGAATGGACCAACTTACATTTCCTGTATATACGAGGCTAGATGAATACCTTACCCTAAAGGGAGCCATACACCTTGAAGTGCTTGTTCCTGAATTAGGCTGGATAGACTTTTACAACACCCATTTAGGAGCTATTTCTTACGATGATCGTTTAAATGATTTTAATTTCTCTGAACTCACAGCTCACAGACTCCAGATGAATTACTTAACTCAGTTCATTCGAGACACCCGCAGACACCCAATTCAGATCATCGCAGGAGACTTTAATCAAGATTCTCACCCATGGGAACCAACACTTCTCGCGCACAATTTAGATAAAGATACTGAAAACTATTCTCATTTTATTGGATCTCTTGCATTAATTGACACTTTTCGAGAGATGAATGGGCACAAAAACGAGCAATACACCTATGACAAAATTAGAAACCCTTATGTCAGAAATGGAAAATTCAGCAAAGCTCCAAGTGAAACTGAAGATTATATCTTTATCACGAGAGACCAGTCACGCTTGCGTATCAATCAATCCCAACTAGAATTAGATTATCCAATTCACCGCAAGGATGGAGCTTCTGCTGCCTTAGGCTCCAGTCCCGAATCTTCTTTTTTCCTCTCTGATCACTTTGCTGTAAAAACGGCTTTTGAATATTAGACATAGATGTTTAATGCCAATAGTTTGATCACTTTATCGATAGCATTGATCTCCACCCCAACGTCCGATGATACATCATCCCATCTGCACTCTTGATGCGCTAGAAAGAACGACTCTCAAGAGGGAAGGTGGCTTCAAAAAGATCTCTTTAAGTACTACAGTCCCACCGTGAAGCTGAGCAATTTGCCGAGAAATATACAACCCTAGACCCAGACCTCCTAGTCGACTTGTCTTTTGAGCTCTCTCAAACGGTTGAAAGATCCTTTCCCGATCTTCCAAAAGAATACTTGGACCCTGATCTCTGACGAACAGTCGGAAGTGAGTCGCGTCTTTCTTGAGTGAAAGATGAATAATCCCACCTTCGGGAGAGAAGCGAATAGAGTTCATTACTAGATTGGTCACAACCTCCTCAAGTCTCATCGGATCTACAAAAGCGTTTACCTCTTTTTCAAGCTCCTCTTCTAAGCTAACTGACGCTTGTTGCGCGAGGATTTTTAGTCGTGTTTTCACACAATCTTGAATGAGTTGCGTAACATTACTCACCTCAGGCTCGACTGTGAACTGGCCATTCTCAATTCGTGAAACACTGAGGAGATCATTCATCAAATCTCTGAGTCGCTCAACCTGCTGGAGCATCACATAAAAAAAATGGGTATGCTGATCCCACTCTTGTACAGTGAGCTCCTCTTTCTTCTTTCCTTTAATCACTCTGAGTTGGAGCTGCAAAATTCCATAAATAGCTGTCAATGGTGTTTTAAGCTCATGAATTGCTACAGAGAGAAACTGGTTCCTTTGCCAGAGGTCATCGGCAAATTGTGTACGTAGGGCAAGCTCATTGAGTTTAAGGGAGACACTAAGAAGACTCAACTTCTGAAGCTCCGAGGGGGCATGAGCGAAACTCAGGACCAAAGTGCCCACTTCTTTATACTTCTCTCCCAACCGAGTCATGGGTTCAATCAAAACAAACTCTGAGATGGAGTGATTTGAAACCCCAAGATCTTTGTACTCTTTGATAGAAATCCAATAAGGTGAAGGATACTTCTGTTTCTGAAGATCCATTCTCACTGAATCAAGCCTTTGAAAGAGATTTCCTTTTAAAGAGGGGTCATCCAGCATCATTTTCACACTGGGCGAGGCAAAAAGAGGACGAACTTCCTGATCTAGGAGAAAGACACAGGGCGCAGATAAAACCCCAGCGAGGTCACAGCCAAAATCTTCCCACTGCGCTTGAGATTGGGGCCACTGATTGAATTGATTGATAAACTGTAAAAACTGATTTAAATCCACATGCCTTTTTTTGCAATTCCCAGGCTAACTCATTCACCATGAGAACATCCGAATTAGGCATAATAATTGAAGATTTATAGCACTAAAGGCTTCAAGGCGACTTGAGAGTGCATCGTCAGAAACGCCCCCCAAAGAACTGATGCATCTCCCCTTGAATGGAAGGGCAAGTGTAAGCTTGCCCTTCACGCCTAGAGATTGAATTTTCCTTGACTGTGAGAAAGTTCGTGATCATATGAGCGCATGAAATTTGCACAACACCTCATCACACAATTGTCAGAAAAGAACCTTTTAAAACATGAATTTTACCAAAAATGGAACGAGGGTTCGATCCCTGTAGAAACCCTTCAGCTTTACGCTCGACAGTATTATCATCACGTCAGTGCGTTTCCTCGTTATTTAAGTGCAACTCACTCACACTGTGAAGATATTGAAAAAAGACAGATTCTCCTTGAAAACTTGAGAGATGAAGAAGAAGGCCCAGATCATCATCCAGAATTGTGGCTTCGCTTCGCTCAAGCCTTAGGTGTTTCTCAAGAGCAAGTCAAAAGCGAAGAACTTCTGCCTGAAACGAGAGAATTGATCGATACTTTTATGCAGTCTTCTAGAAAATCATTTGCGTCAGGCTTGGGTGCTCTTTTTGCCTATGAGCATCAGGTCCCTGAGATCGCAACCTTTAAAATTGAAGCGCTAAAAAAACACTACGCAATGAAGGATGGTCCTGGAACATCATTCTTTGAAGTTCATAGAAAAGCTGACGTTTACCATACAGAGGCTTTAAGTCAGCTTCTTGAATCACTGACTCCGGAAGAAAAAGCTGAGGTTCAAAACTCAGCGCAGATCGCATCTCATCAGTTATGGAAGTTTTTAGATGGCATCTACCGAACCATGTGTTCAAACTAGTCTATTTATCCAAGGCTTAAAACTTCAAGCACACTTGGGATGGGGCGCACAAGAGCGCTCTGTCCCTCAAGGTGTTCGTTTTGATATTGAGCTTTATTTTTCTCAAGTCCCTCAAGGATGCACTTCGGACTCTCTTTCAGATACCATTTGTTATGCTACTTTGAGTGATAAACTCAGAGCATTATGCACTCAAAAAGAGTATCGTCTCATTGAAAAACTGGGCTGGGATGCCTATCAAACGATTCGGCAGGATCTTTCTCCATCCATTGGACTCAAAATTCGCGCTATTAAAGAAAAACCTCCTATAGATGAACTCTCAGGAGGAGCAGTTTTCACCATTTCAGATTGGCGAACTTGAAATATATGGTTGTACTAGGTCTAGGAAGTAATTTAGGAGATCGTCTAGGTTATTTAAGGCGTACGATACATTTCTTAAAGTCGCTTGAGAAAAGGTGTATTTCTTTTCGCATACAAGCGATTTCTCCCATATACGAATCAGAAGCACTTCTTCCTCCTCAGGCCCCTGCTTCTTGGAACTCTTCCTATCTCAATTTAGCACTTAAATGCGAAACCAGTCTTTCTCCTCTTGAACTCCTCAGTGAGATCAAAGCCATTGAGGTTCGAATGGGTAGAGCACAGCGTGAGAGGTGGGCTCCTAGGGAAATCGACATCGATATTCTTGCATGGGACAATCAGGTCGTCGATGGCGAAACTCTGCAGATTCCCCATCTTGGTTTAATGGAACGCCCATTTGCTCTTTTACCAATGCTTGACCTCATACCTGATTGGGTGAATCCACGTCCTGGAATTTACTCAGAAATGAACTTGAAGGAACGAGCAGCTCAGTGGCAAAAATCTAGTCTAAATGGGGAAATGCCTTTTGGTACTTTTCGCTCAAAGAAGACTCTCACTGAGATCATGGGTATTCTTAACCTGACCCCTGATTCATTCTCTGATGGCGGGGAGCTCTGCTCAGCCGATGAGTTCTTGAATCGCACGGAGAACTGGTTGAGTGCAGGAGTCCGAATCTTTGATCTAGGAGCTGAATCAACTCGACCCAATGCACAGACAATCTCTCCAGAGGAGGAAATATCTCGCTTAGGCCCTTACCTTGAGTTTCTCCAAGCTCAACATCGAGAATCGTTAGATCCTATGATCATCAGTATAGACACACGTCACCCCAAAACAGCCCGTTGGGCCATCAACAGGGGTGTACATTGGATCAATGATGTCTCGGGCTTATCTCATCCGGAGATGATCGAAGTGATTGCCAATTCCTCAGTAGATGCTGTATTCATGCACAGCTTATCCATTCCTGCGAATAAGAATATTCTTCTTCCTCATCAAGCTGATCCAACTGATGAGGTTTTAAGATGGGCAGAGAGAAAGCTGACTGAACTCAGCCGATATGGCATTTCTCACGAACGATTAATTTTTGACCCTGGCTTGGGTTTTGGAAAGTCTCCTCAACAAAATTGGCAGATTCTTAAAGAAGTGAGGCGTTTTCATGCGCTTGGAGTCCGTATTCTCATTGGGCATTCAAGAAAATCCTTCTTTAATCTCATCAGCTCAGACCCATTCAGAGAGCGAGACCTAGAAACAGCAGCCTTGTCTCTCCAACTCTGCGAGGCAGGAGTAGATTACCTCAGAGTGCATCAACCCATAATCAATCAACGCGCTATGAATACTTGGGCTATGATCAATGGAGTGTCTCGATGTCAAACCTAAGTTATACAGACATTATTGCTGAGCTTGAGTCTAGAACGGTCATGCCGGACCGAGTCCCCAGTTTAGAAACAACTCAAAAGGCTTTGAATAGGGTACTCAAGCCTGGTGAATTTCGGCCGAACCACACTATAGTGGTGGCAGGAACGAATGGCAAAGGAAGCATCTGTGCGACTCTTGAGTCTCTGTTGATTTCAGCAGGTCAACGCGTCGGATTATACACCTCTCCTCATCTGATTGAAACGACTGAGAGGATCAGACTGAATGGGTTAGACATCAATCAAGAGCTTTTCTGTAGAGCTTATGAGCATGTTCAATCCCTCTCATCAGATCTTCAGCTTTCACACTTTGAAATGCTCACCACGATGGCTGCATGGGTATTTTTCTCATCTGAAGCGGCACAAAATCTGGATTGGTTTATTTTTGAAGTCGGACTTGGAGGAAAATGGGATTCCACAAATGCCATTCCTCATCGGTTCTGCGGAATAGCCACACTCGGATATGATCACCAAAACCTTCTAGGCCATTCTCTTGTTGAGATAGCAAGCAACAAATTTGGAATCGTACACTCCCACTCTACCGTCGTGCACTCTCCACTTCCTGAGGAAGTCAAAGGAATAGCTTCAGAAGTTCAAAGTAAAACAGATAGTCAATGGATTAAAAGTACCTCTTTTGAGTATTACTCTTCTCCCTCTGAAAAAGATCCACGTTTTTTTCTCAAAACAATGTGGGGGCAGGCAGAGATTAAACTCCCTGGCCATCGTGGAGCTCAGAATTCAGCTACAGGGCTCACACTATTTCAGGCACTCGGATTTTCGCCAGAGAACCATCTGAGTGCCCTCATGCAAGTGAACTGGCCATGTCGGATGGAGAAGGTTTCAATTTACACGCACGAGCCTCGAGATGTTTACCTATCTGGTGATCACAATCCTCAGGGGATTGAGAGTCTAAGAGAGCTGCTCCAGTCATATTCTTATTCTCATCTCCACATCCTTGTGGGTGTTGCTAGAGATAAAGATGTTTATGGAATCCTCCATGAGTTAACAAAAATCCCAAACAGCTCAATCTACCTTACGCAAACCCCAGTTAGAGGGGCGCTTTTAGATGCGGGCTCTATTCAGAATATTTCAATTCAAAATACCTTCCCTGAATCTATCGACGGCTTACACTTCATCTTGGATCACTCTCAGGCTTACGATATGATTCTAGTCACTGGCTCTCTTTACTTGGCAGGTCACATCAGAAAGCATTTAAAGAAATAATCTCAACTAAGGACCCAATTAGGAACTCAACTCTAAGTTCCTATTTCTCTCTACGACTGTGATCTTTTACCTCCAGACTTGATCACAAAACAAGAGGCTCTACCCTTTACACGAGTTCTTCAATACAAACGGTGGTTTCAGGTCTAAGCGATCTTCTTTACTTTTTCTTCTGATCTTTTCTCAAGTGGGTGCACCTGAGCAGCTCTCTTCCTGCGTGTCAGACCACTTACACCGAAAAGGAAATAAGCCACTGCCGCAACAAACGTCCAGCGATTAAGCCATTGAGCCGAATCAATGGTAATTCCGATCAGCCACACTGCAAATAATCCAACAGAAAGAGCAAGCGGCTGAGCAATTCGTTCTGACTGTGAGGGAATATCAGAACTAAAAAGTGCAATCCCAAACGACCATAAAGAACCTAGCCCTAAAAACCATACTACCCAGGAACTCGCAGCAGTATCACCTAATCCAAGTGCCCAAAGAGCAAGCAAACCCACTCCTAATAAAGTACTCACTCGTTTCAACATATGCATATCTCCTATAGGGCAGAGAAAATGCACTAAAGATGCCTAGAAATGAAACTGGGTTACACAGAGTGACATGCTACCATACACGACCACGAACAAGAGCCATATCAGGCACTTGCATATTCATTCTTGCAGCAAAACATCTAACACCTCAAAAGCTCTAGCATTCTAGCGATGTCTTGAGAATAAGATGTAAGCAAGCACCTTTTCAGAAGCTCCATCCACTTCAGTTACTGCATTCTCATTTGCATAATCTATTGCCGTTTTTTGATTTCGATCTCGAGCGCCTGCATCGATTCCAGCAACCTTGGTCAATTCCTGAACCACTTGCCAACATGACTCTCTTGCAGCAAAGATTAATGCGGTTCTTCCCTCAAGGTCTTTCGAATTAACGTCCGCCTTGTGTTCAATCAAAAACTTAACAGTTTTCGCTGAGCAGTTCTTCGATGCATACATCAACGCAGTAAATCCCTGCTTTGATTTGCTATTGATATCCACTCCTGGCTTTTGCAGAAGATTAGCAAGATCATCAAGCCTTCCCTCTCGAGCAGCTACACGCAGAGCATTATTTGATGAACTCTGAGGATCGAGATCTAGAGTGACAGTAGGCCCATGAGATGCAGAAGAACTTCCCCACCTTCCGAACATTGAACCTGAGTAGGCGAAATCTGAAAAATACTGATCACCTGGAAAATAATCAGCAAGCACTGCATTTGAACAAAAGAAAATGGAGAAGGCTAAAAAGAAAACTCTTGATTGAAATTTTCGCATAATGCCCCCCAGCATTGAACGGCGCTTCTAGCGCGGGGACACCATACCATAGGTTAAAAAAAAACCTTCTAAATTTTAATTATACCTTTGAATTCTCATCACTCGACCAGGCTGTACTACTTTCTGCTTTTTGGCCTCCTGCGTAATCTTTCTCTGCTGACGAGTCTCATCCAATAAATGCAGTGCTTCTTTTTGAACAAGAGGATCAGAGTGATGACTCATCTGAACCAAGTAGTTTTCTTCATTTAATCCCTCCGAAAGAGCAACACTTCTGAGTGCTCTTGATTTGAGAATCGATGTTTTTTCATCATTCGTTACTGACTTAAGAAATCGGGTATTCTCAGACTCTCTAAACCACACTAACGACTCAAGGATTCGAATCTTCTCATAAGTGCTATTCGTCTGAGAGTAGAGCTCTCGAAGAACTTTTGAACCTGACTTCCCGACTGACAACCAAAACTCAGAATCAGGGTGTGGATGGCGGTCCTTAATTCGAGCTTCAATCTGCTCTCGAAGTTCACCCTCTGTCCAAGCATGACCGATGAAAGGACTCATAAAAACCAAAAAGCTGCATGAAAAAATCTTAAATATTTTTTGCACATTGCCCTCCAGACATCCTATTGTACAAATGGACTATAATTAATTATTTTCTCTTGCTGCGCTGAAATGAAATTTGCATCACCTTGATGGGTCTTCAGATCATAGTTCTTGCTATACACCCACATCAGATTATTAAAGATACAAGACTGAGCTTGAGAACAAAAGATTCCACTATTAGGATTATAATTTAAGCATTCTTGATAACATTTACTTCCTGTAACAGGAAATACAAACGTGTTATCGGTTGATCTACAGGAGTTGATAGTGATGTAACTCTGAGAGTCTGTATTGGTACAAATAGGGGTATCAAACACAGCATCATGCATAGTTCCTGTACTCTCACTCACATGAAAAAGACCCAGATAATGAGCAAGTTCATGAGTCATAGTTGCTACAAGATCCACAAAATCTGCATCAGTTGCACTTTCTGGACAGATCGTATTTTCTCCTGAGCAATCTTTATTCATCGTTGCAAGCAGTTGAAAGGTTGAAAACACAAGTCCACTTGAACTTGTTCCACTTAATGCAGGACCACCAATTGCACCACTCTGACCCAGGATAGTAAAACTCCCTGCACTTTTATCCGTGATCGAATTGACAAGAAAGGCATTAATCGTATTTCCTTCATGCTGTTGAGGAACAAGAGAAGAGGTTTTTTTAAATAAATTTTCTATTTTATCTGTGGATAGATCTGCATATTGATCTGCCTCTGTTCCGTACCACTCAATTGCATGAACTTCACCTAGCCGAAGTAACTGATCTGAACCTTGAAGCAGTTTTGCTACTCCACTAATAAGAGAGTTTAGATTCCTTTTTCCCGCTTTTGTCCTAGAATCTTTAACATTTTGAGTTCCAGTGAGAATAATATTGAGATCAATAGCCCCAGACAGATCATTGCTATTATTAGTTTTTTTAAGGAGCGAAAATTTCAAAGTAGCCCTCACACCAGACAAGGAGGTCCATGAGTCTGAGAGTAAAGCATACTTTGCTGTGTATAAGCCACTTGCCAATCGATCTGAACTTGGCGATGGAAAGAAATTTGAATTAAATGCACACCCAGGTTTCTCATAATTAAAGCTCCCTAGGCCCTCAGTCCAATTACAAGTTGGAAACGTATTTACGCTCACTTGATCTATTCCTGAAGTAGTGAGCCCTTGTTTTACATCCCAGGCGGTGTGACTGTAGTAGGCACTTGGCCACTGTGGTATACATTGAGAATTTAAGCTACAGTTACCAAACGAGCAGCTAAATAATCCTGAATTGTAACAGCTTGTGTTGAGATGAATAAAATCATTTCCATTTGAATCAGAAAGGCTCACAAGGTATGCAAAGGCTCCTCCTCCTACATTTTGTGGTATATCTACAGCTTGCCCCATCAATGTAATGGATCCAAGCCTTCCTAAATCGGCAGGTACATTAAAATTCACTGTGACTAACTTACTGTTCGGAAGAGGCTGACTCAGTCCAATCAGCGGAACATTGAGCAATGTCTGAGTTTCTTTCGCAACAGAGATTTGAGCATTATGATTAGATGCAGATAAACCAGGCACTTGGGGAATCCAAGGTTCTCCAGGCAGTACTGACTCACTTGATACTGAACTTGAAGCATTATCACTGGAGCAACCCATGACTTGAAGGATATAACCCAACAAAATTACGAGAACTGCAAGCCTTTTAAGTTTTTTTTGTTTTGAAAAATAAAGTAAAAAGGGAATCACTTTTTAAGTTTAAATAACTCAAGACTAAATCTCACTTTAAATATTAAACACAAAATAAAGAATTCAAATCGGATTACATCATTGATGTCATTTTTTTAGCGCTCGTCAGAGTCATAAAAAAAGATCAGCACTTCTAAGATCTGATTCTGTCGTTAAAAAATATATTATAATGTTTTGCTCTTTACAGAATTCAGTAATTCTTACTTTTTTATTTAAATTTGAAGAGTTGATTTAAAAATCAGACTTGATTTTAAGATGGTGCTCGCGGAGGGACTCGAACCCCCACGCTTTTGGCACTGGCTTCTAAGACCAGCGTGTCTACCAATTCCACCACGCGAGCTTGCGAGAGAATCTTATAATCCATTTTCATCCATCCATCTAGTGCTTTTCTCTTCTCATACACAAAAAACACCCCGCCTGTGGGCTCACGCTTACCCGTATAGGTTTTGAATTGTCGGCATAAAAACCCTCTAAGTCATCTTTTCTGAGTAAGTAGTGAAAAACTCACTATTTTAAACAAAATCAGTCAACTTTAATCTTCTATCCTTTACCTTTACCAGCTCTACTCCCAAGCTCCTGCATACTTGAAAAGGCAATCACCGCTTGCAAGGACGACTCATCATGAGCACTTTCACAATCTCTCCATTTCTACGCCCTGATTCTTTTACAAAACAAATCAAGTAGATCCTCAGCAATACACTGAGGGTGCCTGTGCCCTGAGCAATCCAGACGAATCAAAGGAACACCCCCAATTTTGAATATTTCCTGTTTTAAGTCATCTTTCAAGTGCACACGAGGCAAGCTGTGATCAGGTCCATCCAGCTCAACTGCAGCCATGGGCTTAAAAGAAGAACGAGATACAATGCAAAAATCTACTCTACTCTTGTGAAAATAGTGAAACTCCACGGGAGTTAAGAGCTCTCTCATTTGCTCATAGACAAAGATATTGGCCACCGGATGATTAGGTAAAACAAGGTAACCAGGTAACCTTTCAACTAACACCTCATAAACTCGCTGCTCTAATCCAGAATCAAAGATGGATTTGCATACAGGTTCATCTATGAACGTACGAGAGTCTTGCAGAGTTAGACCTGGAAAAGACTGCGCATATGAATCTAGAGAAAAAAAAGACTCCTCACTTTGATTCAATCGCATCCAATCCCGCATCAAAATTTCATGTCCAGGACTGACCGTAAGCAAACTCTCCAGCAGCTCTAAAGACTCTGCCTTGAGCAGACCTTTGATCAGAACTTTTCTCCACTTTTGAAGATAAAACGGTATCAGTACTTCTTTTCTCTCAAGAGGGGAATCCATGAACTCAACCACTCTCTTCATCTCTTGATGCACCCTCATACAGTCGGAGCGACTCTTGAGATTCACGCCTAAACTAAATATAGAAATCAAAAGAGAAAAAGACTCTTGAGTCACAGATGGATAGAGCCAGCAGCCATGGCAATAGATTAAAAAATACCTAGCAGCCAGATGAGGAATCTTTCGCTTGGAGTAATAATGAGCATACTTAAAGTAATGAGGAATTTGTTCCTTTGAGAAAAACTGGTCTCTAAAGTATTGGTTCTCAAGAGCAAACTCAAAATGACGTTCCAAGAGCTGATCAAAAAGTCTCTCATTCTTGGCACGAGCAAAGACAGAAGACTGCACGCGCTGGAGTAACTCAGGCAACGTGAGCTTTGACTTTTTTTTTCTCTTTCCCAATACCCCCATGAGATTAGAATTTCCTTCCTCAGACCGCTAAGTCAAGTCCTTGAAAGATAAGACATTAACATCTTTTTTCAGTTGAGATTGTAAAAATTTCGGATTCGAGTTATAAGGCTTGAGAATCAAGTGACCCCGTAGCTCAGCTGGATAGAGCAGGTGCCTTCTAAGCATCAGGTCGGGAGTTCGAACCTCTCCGGGGTCGCCATTCAATTTAATCGAGCCGGTTCTGTTGGCTTATATGTACTCTTCAAATCTCGACTTCCCAACTGACCTAAAGAGTTATCTCCCCAACAAGTCACGGCATGTTCAAGTAACGCACATGTATGCTGAACACCCGCTGCAATACTCACCACCTTTTCTTGAATGCCCTGAATGGGCAAGGGATTGAGGTGATACTGATCATCAGGAGCTCTCGAGAGTTGACCTGAGTGATTTAAGCCCCAGCATTGAATCTCAGGCGATGAGCTCACCAAAACACAGGTATGACTCGTGCCTAGCGAAATTTCTCGAATCGCTGAATCCACTTGAATTTCAATCGGTTTCAACTGCGTCTCGGTACTTAAATTTCCTAATTGCCCAAATGCATTATAGCCCCAACACTTGGCCCTACCCGTTGTGAAGAGTGCACAGGTTTGGTCCGCTCTTGCGTAAATATCCTGAATCGTACCGTCCATCTCCTCAACATCTACAGGATAATCTGTATCCACTCTCAGACCATTTCCCAGCTGCCCAACCTGATTAGCTCCCCAGCACTTCATCTTGGACTGAACCAAAGCACAAGTATGAAATCCACCAGCGATCACTTCGGCACTATTTTGATGGATACCTTGAACAGGAACAGGAATAGGGGTCTTACCTTTGAGAGTATTTCCCAATTGGCCCCGAGAATTATCCCCCCAGCAAAGCATATCACCTTCACGAATCGCGCATGTATGAAAGTTGCCTGCGGCAATTGCAAGTACACCTTGAGTCAACCCAAGAACCGGAAGAGGAATAACGCTACTTTTTACAGGAACTCCCCCAATCAATTCCACTCCAAGCTGGCCATAAGAATTATCTCCCCAGCACCTCACACTTCCATCCATTAAAAGTGCGCAACTATGCCTAGCTCCGACACTCACTGATGCGACCTTATTCTGTAAGCCATCCACTGCCGTAGGTCGCAGAGCGTAGTGACGAGTTCCATCACCTAGCTGACCATAGCGATTATCCCCCCAACACCGCAGAGATCCACCCACAACAGCGCAAGTATGTCCGAAGCTTGCAGAAATGGGACTTCCTCTTTGTGCCGGATAAACTTGGAGATTTAAAAATGCAACGTTTTGAACTGAATCAGTCACCTTCACAGTCAATAGGCCAGCTTGCTCACCAATCGTTAATTCCCCGCTGACAGAATCCACAGTACCCGTGCCATTGACCACGGAATAAACAAAGGGAGCAACCCCTCCATTCACTTCAAGTTGAATCTTGTTTCCAACAAATACACTTGAATAGCGAGCACTCAGACTCAAGTCAGGCACAATCTTTAAAGTAGTACTGACTCGGTGATTCATGGCATCTGAAATCTCAGCCTTAAGACTAGCACTGGGACGTAGTGCTTTGAATAAGCCCGTCTCAGAGTCCACCTCAGCATCGTTTGAATCCGAAGAGTAGGAATAGGGAGGAACCCCTCCCGTCACGCTTAGATACACCTTCTCTCCAACACGCAAAGTATTAGAAAAAACAGAGACCTTTAATGGAGGATTCACCTGAACAGTTGCCGTATCCATTTCACCTCTCTCATCCTGCACCCTAACCAAAGCGCCACCAGAAGAAGTAGAAGCTGTGTAAAGTCCCGTCTGAGCATCGACGGTGCCATCCCCATTTAAGATTGCATACTGATATTTTCCATATCCATTCTTAGAGGTAAATCGATAAGAATCCCCCACACTGAGAATCAATTTTTTTGGATAAATCACTAAATTCTGAGTGTACCTAAAACTATCTTCCAAGATATCGCATCGAGTATCTGGATTCACTACCACCACATCTACGTTTCCGGATGTGTGCCCTGATGTGAAGCATTTGATCGTATTAGGATCAGTCAGGGTCAAACCCACACATGGAGCATCACCAAAGTACACCTGCACCCCAGGAACAAACCCCCGCCCTGAAATCACTACAGTAGTTCCTCCAGATCTTTTTCCAGCAGGAGGAGATATAGTGATTAATCGTGGTAAATGACTTAAGGATGCAACTGACAGTTTTGACTTTGGGTTTGAGTCGGCTCGAAGAGGGACACAACTGATAGAGCCGTCTTTTTCATTTCGAATCCGGCCCAACATTTCTAAAGACATTCCCCTACATGATGTGAGGAGCAATCCCAATACAAGAATCCAAACAGTTTGTAGTGTCTTCATAGATATAAGCCTAATTTATCATACTATGAAAACTGTCTCTCGAAGGTTTTTAGATCTTCGCGCTACAAATTAGGCATCCAGGATGAGTGTCAAAAAACTACCGCTAAAAATAGTCAATCTTAATATGACTCGCCTCAACCATACGAAAATTAAATTCTACTCATTTCTCAGACTAATGCTTCTTCGTTTCTTTAGAAAAGAGAACTTCACCTGATTCAGAATCAATCACAATTATCATTCCTGCTATCATATATTGGTAAGAATAATAAGCTTTCTTAGCTTGAACCCAAACCACACGCTCTGGAATTGCCTGAGACTTCTCATTTAGAGCCTTGTCGATTGAAGAGAGAAATTTTATCAGACTTTGCAAACTCAGATCTTGATTAAACACCTGATTATTCTTCATCTCAAAATCAGGAACATAGCTACTCTCAAGAGAAATTAACTCCCCCCGCGGACCGAGATCAATCTTAAGATTACCATTTGGAATCACTCGATAAGCTTGGAACATCTGCTTAAAATAAACCTGTGCTGATATCTCACCAAGATTCACTTTTGTAATTTCAACCGGCGATTGTGATGAGAGCGATAAAAGTCCTCGCGCCTGAGATAAAACCTCACTGGCACGCGCTCTTACTCGAGCCTCATCATTGGGCTTGTATGAAGGAGATGCACTCTCGCCTTGACCAATATCACCCCGAATCCTGTAAACCCTAGAGTCATCTATAAAATCAGCCTTGAGATGAGATCCAAAACTCTCTTGAAATAAATGAAACTCCGCCTCCTGATGCTTCCTACTCCTGACAGGCATAGCCCTTGAAGGAGTATGCTTTTCCTCAACTCGATCTTCTTGACTCAACTGCTTAGACTCATGCTGAGGCTGAGATTCCTCTCTCCAATCCTTCGCACGGTGCTTCTCAAATCCTCTATAAACGAAGTAGCCTAAGATACCCACAGCAGAAACGATCCATAAAACAACTACATTCTTCTTCATGCTTAGTTCACCTGCAGACTAAATTCCTGCGTGCTACTCACTCCATTTGCAGGAGTAGCTTGAACACGAAACTTAACCCATTTCCCGTGAGGGAGAGTTGATTTTGCTCGAACCCAAATCCCCGTTCTATAGCTCTGATTAAAGTATGGATTCGTTGCAAAATAACTATGTTCAGTAGGGACACTCACTCGAAGAGCTCCGGAATTGAGACTAGAAACTATAGAACGGCCATTAATTTTTCCATACATAACTTGAGTCTGATTCAAACTTGAACCTGAGAGAAAACCAAAATTAAAACGATAATCCATAATCTCAATATCAGGATCAAGTGAGGTCACCGTCAGCAAGACTCCTCCCGCTGTCAGGCTTGATTCATTTTGAAGGTCAAACCAGATCATTGCCACCTCGCCAGGATCTAACTCAGAATTCAATGCTGAACTCAAATCCTGTTTAACCACACTAGGCTCCGAGCCTTGCTGAATCAGCCAGCGCTTCAAGATAACAGGATCGTCTAAAACTCGAAGTCCTGGAGTTTTTGAGCTCCTGATCCTGAAATTTGTACCACTGCCTACAGACAACCATTGAGGATCCAAAATTCGTGGAGCAAGATAGAGTCCGCGACTCTTCAATGCCTCAGCCAATGAAGACTGGTCAGCCTGAGTAAATCCTGCAATATAAGGAGCGTACTTAACCATTTGTTGGGCCATTTCAACAAAAGTCACAGGCGAGTGGTTCAATACATCATCGGGCTGAGGGAGATGCCGAACAGACTCTAAAACGACTTGGCTCATCAACTTAAATGCAGTTCTCCCGTCGTCCCCATGATTTTGCTTAAGCAACAGATATGTATCCCATAATGCCCCTGTGATAATAGTGCCTGCATTATGAATTTCCTCTTGGTATGGAAAATATTTGAATGTGTCAGCTATGGGGCTCGATCCCACACTATCATATCGAAACGGCCAGCCCATACCATCTGGATAAACAAAACTCACGGCAGACTGAGCTCCATCGCCGGAAAATTGAGGAAATGAATCACAATCTGGAAAATGAGGATCGTAACTGGGACAACGATGAGCTCCACGGCTTCCATCAGAATCCTCAAAAAATCGCCCAAGTGCCCAGCGACTAAATACTCTAGAATCCATCCCTGATTTTGACCCAGCTGTTGAATCTGTATAGGCGAGTGCCATAAAATCAGAGAGCCCCTCATTCAAGCTCCCAGCTTCATCGTAGGATAACTGATTCAAGTCAATCTCATCTGAGTACTGATCACCCGTAGTCGCGTGCTGTAATTCATGTATGATGACCTGTGAATCATCACTATAAAAAGCACCCTGAGTCTGGACTGAGTCCCCCAGACAAACTAACTGAAAAATCTGATTCGTATCTGGATCCCTAGCCCAGGTAAAATAGGCATTATCCTCTAAATCACAATGGGCATAGATGCGTACAGGATCCTTGGTACTCAGGTACCCAATCTCATGAAGGAAAGATTGATAATCATCACCATAAAAGTAACTCATTGACTCCTGAAATCTAAAATCTCCGTGCGGGTAAATAAACTTCTGATCGGCAGCATAGGCACCAAAGAAGCCATCACATTGAAGACCATTTCGCACCTCAACATAGGTGCCCTTCAAAATCCCCTCACCTGACAAATGTTCCAGCTTTACTGATGATAAAAACTCATTGAGATGGTTTGACTGGGGAGATAAGTACAAATTCCCAGATGCAAATACTGGATCAACCCAGAATACATTTGCTTCTCCCTCACTTCCTCCACTCGCCTTAAGCGAAGTAGGTGCACATCCTGCAGGAGGAAGCTTCTCTGTCGGTGGAGTAAGAGTACGAACACAACCCAAGGAGAGTAAAATGCTAATCAGAGTATAATATCTAAAAAACCCTATCATGAGCTCTACTCTACATCAAATCAATCGGTTGATCAGTTTATTTCAGACTAATGCGCAAGCTCAAGTCGAATCACTTGCTTACTCAACTCATCAATAAGCATACGAGAATGATCACTTCCCTTAGTCTCAAGTGTAAGTGCAACTTCGGTCTGATCAATACGAGTCGATGGCTCATTGCGATCATGAATTGCTTGGATCACGTTGGCACCCTGCTGAGCAATCAACGATGTCAGACGAGCCAAAGAACCTGGTTTATCTGAGATGAGCACATTTACACGAACCCTCCTCCCCGACTTAATCATTCCCAGATCAATAATTCTCGACAGAAGATTAACGTCAATATTTCCTCCACTCACGATCAAAACGACTCGCTTGCCTTGCACCTGGGTTTTGAATGACTCTAAAGCAGCTAGGGTAATAGCTGCTGAGCCCTCTGCAACTACTTTTGCTTTCTCCATTAGAGTAAAAACTGCAGAGGCAATAGCCTCATCATCTACCTCAACCCAGTCATGCACTACAGGAGTGAGGAGCTTACGCATCACCTCACTTGCTCTTTTAATTGCAATCCCATCAGCAAAGGTATGTACATGATCCACTTCCATGGTCTTTCCTGCCTTCACTGAACGGCACATCGCTGCAGCACCCGCTGCTTGGCAGGCAACCAATCGAGTTTGTGGACTGAGCGCTCGAAAAACTGTACCCACTCCTGTCATCAATCCCCCTCCCCCCACAGAAGAGATTAGAAGATCAATCGAGTTGAGTTCATCAAGCACCTCCAAACCCACAGTTCCTTGTCCTGCAATCACATCTGCATCTTCGTATGCAGAGACAAAGACGCTCTGATTGACTTGAGCTAACTCGATAGCTTTAGCGTATGCCTCATCATAATTAGCTCCATGTAGAACCACTTTCGCACCCAAAGCCTGAGTATTATGAACCTTTACCAGTGCTGCATCCGAAGGCATCACAATCGTTGCCTGTACCCCTAAATGCCGAGATGCCCATGCCACTCCCTGCGCATGATTACCTGCACTGGCTGCAATCACTCCTCTTTTTCTTTCACTTTCGCTGAGATTAAGAA
>Ga0255090_1000253_pt1 | contig 18163 bp, 25 predicted proteins | sample Colum_Yuk_RepA_8_2_FD_188444 | JGI IMG/M metagenome (GOLD analysis project Ga0255090, IMG submission 188444) | Freshwater microbial communities from Columbia River, Oregon, United States - Colum_Yuk_RepA_8d | ecosystem: Environmental > Aquatic > Freshwater > River | place: USA: Oregon...
CTGCGGGGTGCCGCGCTAGGCGCGTAAGAATCTTTTTGGCGTTTACAACAGGATTCACAGCATTCCCTCGTCAAAAAAATCAAGGATTTCTGAAAGTTTAGCCCATCGCTCAAGCGCCCGAAAGAAATGCTTGCGTAGCACGCAATGCGTGCGTACAATTCAAACCTCAACAACAACAGGTAACCAGTAATGACTAACTCACCTATTGCCACCGCCATCGCCCCGCTCCGCGACGCCGCCATTGACGACGCCAACGCCGAATACAACATCATGGTCGCGAAGGCCGTCGCCAAGCTAGAAGCCGCCGGCTGGGACTTGGATGTTGCCGCTCCCCGGCCTAACGGCAACATGGATCGGGGCGACTACATGCGCCTGCGGGCCGTCTGCGGTTTCTTCAGCAGCATCACCCGGCCGCTGACCTGCGGCCGTCGCATTGACGAGCCGGACATGGTCGCGCTCGACGAGGCCCGCGTCGAAAAGGTGCGCGGTCAAATCAAGGCCGAGGCCGCCGCCAGCTTTGAGGCCTACGCCGCAAAGCTTGAGAAGAAGGTCGGCGCCGTCGTCGCGGCCGAGCTGATGGGCGACAGCGCCGGACTGTGGAGCTACAGCGTGCTCACGGTGACGCTGGCCGACGGCACCGTGCAGCGCTGGAAGACCCAGCGCATCCTCAACTGCTCCGGCCTCGGCACGCTGTTCCACCAGTGGCCGACCCGGCTCATCAAGTAACCAACAGGGGCCGGCAACGGCCCCATTTTTCAAGCAACAGGAGACAAAAAATGCATGACCATGAGAGAGACCTCCGCGCACGGCGCAGGGAGGCCATTGAGCGCCGAGAAACAGCCTTTGCCGTCATTGCGGTGGCGCTGGTTGTTTCGGTTCTTTACGTCGGGCTTGGCTACGCGCTCGACCATCCTGTTAACGCCCAGAGGCAAGAAGTGAGGATTCAGAAATGAGCGAGCAATTGGAGCAATTGGAGTTTCTTTTCACGCTCCCGTTCGGGAGCGAAAACATGGCGCAGATCGACCAGATGATGGAGTCAGTTGAGCAGCCGACCGACGACATGCCGGAGACTGAGGTCGGCAACCACTACTACGCCCCAATCCGCAAGGCCTGCGTTGACGCCGGCCTTGTGGAGGTTGAGCAGATGGTCATCGGTGCTATCTGGCGCGGCACTATGCCGCAGGTGCAGGCCGCCGTGATGGCGCTGCCTGACTGGGCTCAGGGGTTTGCGTGGCGAGTGAAAGACGATGAAGAGCCCGAGTCCTGATGAGGTCAAGGCCGCCCGGCAACGGGCGGGCCTTACGCAGGCCGCCGCCGCAGCGCTGATCTACTGCGGCTGGCGCGCTTGGCAGGAGTGGGAGGCCGGGAACCGCCGGATGCACCCAGCGTACTGGGAGCTGTGGACGCTCAAGGTCAGTTCGGCCGAATCCTCATCATCAGCCTAGTTGCCCCGGGCGCTTGGCGCAGCAGTCCCTTCAACAGCGCAAGGCCGCCGAATCCGCCGGCCATGCGCCCAGTCTCATAGGCCAGTCCCTCCCCCTGTAGCCCAGCTCGGTCAGCGAGGTAGTCGCTGCCCATGTAAGGCCTCTCAGCGTCAGACCCGAGCAGATTGCGGATTGAGCGAGCGTAGGGGTTGCCGCCCTCGGGCGGCGACAGCGGCAGCATCGACAGTATGTCTGCTGGGCCGCCGGCCCAGTCGGCGCCGCTCCGCAGGAATCCAGTGCCGAAATCCTTGGCGTTCTTTACTGGCCCCTCGCTAATCGAGCGAGCCATCCCCGTGAGGGCTTCAGCGGCCAGCGCCTTTCGGTATCTGTTGGCCAGCTCCAGCAGGCCCGGGTCGGACTCAGGCGCCTGCGGGAAGTACCCCTCGGGCGGATAGATGTAATCGTACTCTTCGTCCATACCGCCTTACTCGTATTTTTTGAGGATGCTGCGCAGGCCTTCGCTGATGAGCGGGCCGACGACTTCGCGGGTCATCGCGGGGGCCATGCCGTTGCCTACAATTCGCTTTGCGAGGCGCGGGTCATCGGGGAGCGGATAGCTGTCCGACAGCCCCAGTAGCCGAGCGTAGGAGCGCCCGTTCAGCGCTCGCACATCGCCGCCCGGAAAAATCACCCGGTCAACCTGCACCGGGCTTGACAACACCGTGATGCCCGGTCTGCCGGCGAACGCCATTGGGATGTCTCCCTTGAAGCCTGAGCCGCCGCCGACCAGTAGCGGCAGCTTGGGGTTGGCCGGGTCGATGCCTCGCTCAGCGAGGCGCTTGATCTGCCACGGCGCCAGCTCAGACGGCCGCATGAGGTCTATTTGATCCTCGATAGCCGGAAACCAGTCGCCGGGCTTGGGGAAGTATTGTTGGGCCGGCGGAAGCTCGCCGCCGAGCATCGCGCGCACCATCATGCGATTGCGGATGCTGGGGGCGCCGAGGTCGGCTGCGTTGTGGCGAACGATGTCCCAGTTGTAGCCCTGCTCGTTCAGTTCATCCGCAATCTTGCGGAACGCCTGCCGGTCTTGATAGGCCGGCACGTTCTCCAGCGTGAACAACGGCGGCCGGATGTCCCTGATGGCGCGGGCCGTTGCGTCGGCAGTCATCAGGTCGATGGGGCTTTCGATGCGGCATCCGGCGCTGCTGTAATTGGTGCAACTTGGGCTAGCGTGGAGGTAGTCCACCTCGCCTGCCATTGGCCCGAAGTCGATGTCTCGCACATCAGCGTTGGTCACAGGGCCGCCGTGAACCCTCGCGTAGTGCTGCGCAATTTCCGGGTTGATTTCGACCGCGCCGGCCTTCCTGACCATGCCCTCAAGCGCGTGCTCAGCCGTGCCGCCGCCGCTGAAGATAGACATCATGCGAGGCAGGTACTTGTCAGCGAGCCTCACAAGGCCGCCCCTCGCGTACTCCTCCGGCTCAGCGGCCAACAGGTCAGGCGCCGCCAGTCCTAGAGCCGCTGCGGTGGCAGCGTCTTTTCGCCACGGGTCAAACACGGCAAAGCGGGAGCGTATTCTGTCCGGGTCGAAGAACATGCGACTCATAGAGCCTTCGCCCTCAATGTTGTTTTTGTAGGCTATAGAATCGTATCCCCTGTCCTTGACAATTTTTTCAAGAGCGTCCTCATACTGCGGTTTCCCAAATCGCTCATCGATTGCCGTGTTGGCCATGTCAACCAATTCGCGCAAGGCGTCTGGGTCATTTGTAACTACGCTATCCTTGAACTGATCAAACGGCGGGCTCCACGTTTCCTTGACAATGTTGCTCAACAGGTTTCCGGGGGTATCCCATCGCCCAAAGTCTGGAACCTCTAACACTCGGCCGGGGTTGACCTTAAGCGGCATGATTTGAGCGCCGTTTATTCGATTTGCAATTTCTTTTGCGCCCTTCTCGCCGCCCTCAACGTCGGTGTAATAGCGTCGCATGTGGGACGGAATTATCGCGTTGAATGCTGTCTCCTCGTTGCCGACATGCACGCCAAAGTCGGTGCCCCGCGACGAGCTGGCAGGCGGCCTTGGCAGCAACACCGATGGGTCATGCTTGGTGCTGTGATAGGCATCAGTGCTGAACCCCATCGCTGCCGCGCGCTCCGCAGGAGTGTTGTCGGGGCGCAGCCCAAGACCATGTCGCTCAACCGGCAGCGCAGCCCGCTCCTGCGCGAGTCTCAGCGCCTTTTCCATCAAGGCCGCGAGGCCTCCCCTACCGCTCATTTTCGTCTGCCAGTAGGTCTGGTGCGGCCAAGCCTAGTGCTGCGGCGATCCCAGAATTCATGCGCCAAGGATCGAAAACCGCAAAGCGGGAACGGATGTTATCTGGATCCATCACTGCAATTTCATCAAGCGAGCCATCGTTGTAGACCTCCATCGAGTCAGGCGTGCGCCTAAGCGTCAAGGGCTTAAATCCTGAGCCTACTCGCGCCGGATTGTCAGCCTTGAGCAGCACTGGGTACATCGTCGCCCTGTCGCCTACTGCATAGTGCTCGGCGTAGTCTGGCCGAGGGCTAAAAAAACTTCCGTCGCGAAAATTCATGTAGCCGTAAGGTTTGTTCTCGGCAACAGCCTGCCGATACCGGGCCAGCACTCCGGCCTCGTCATCGGTGTTGAGCCTAAACCTCTCGATGTCCGGGCTGCTGCTGCCATGATACGCCGGCACCGTGAAGCCCATCGCCTCGGCCCGCTCCGCAGGGGTGTTGCGAGGACGAAGCCCGAGCCCATGCTGCTCGACTGGTAACGCAGCCCGCTCCTGCGCGAGCTTGAGCGCTCGCTCCATCAGGGAGACGAGGCCGCCTTTGGCGTACTCTGGCTCGCCAAGATCCTCAGCCTTGAACCGAGGCAAGTCAGCGACGCCGTGCGCGTCGTTGATGGCCCTGACCTCGTCATCGGTCAGCACTCGGTTGACCCGCATGTCGCCGCCGATAAGCCAGTTGCCGGTCATGTTGGGATTGGTCTTGTAGCGGTAGTAGCCGCCGTAGGGCACCTGATCTGTGATGTGCGCGGTCTTGAGGTCTGGCAGGCCAGCCTTGGTCATTCGCGCTCGGCTGTCGGCAATTGACTGCCAGTCAACATCGGCCGGCATTTCGATTTCCGCCCACACCTGATTGTCGGGGCGATAGGTCGGCGGCGAGCCTCCACCACCGATGTGCGTCGCGATTGGCAAGTCTCCGGCATGCCAGCCCGGTCGGTATGCAAGATCGCCCAGCTTAGACTTGACCTTGCCCTCAGTCTTGCCTGCTGGCCCCGCTTCAGCGCGAAGCCACTCACCCATCGGCACAGGCCTGTCTGCATCAACGAACAGGGGGAACAGGTGCTCTGGGTACTGCGGGTTGGTGCGGAACAGCTTGTAGGCCGTCACGGTTTCCCTCGGCGCCTCCAGCGCGGCCTTGAAGGCCTTCTCGGCTAAAGCCACCAGACCGCCTTTGGCCATGCCCGGCCGCAGAGTGCGGATGAGGTCGTTGTGAGTCGTCTGGTCTCCCTCAAAAGCGTCCCAGTTCCCGTGATGCACAAGGTGCTGATAGTACGGCTCAAGGGCAGGATCTATCCTGACATCCATCGCCCGCTGCCTGTCGCCCATGCGGTCAACCGCCTCGTAGCCGCCAATGGGCCTCCCCTGCCGAGAGCGCGCCATGTACTTGCCAGCGTCCTCGCTGGACATTCCGGTGTGGCCTTTGATTTCTCTAGCGTCGAACGTGCCGATGTCGCCGCGGCCCAGCATGCTGGCCGGGAATCCAGACTTCCCGCTTGATACGCCCTTGATGCCCTCGGTGAAGCCGCGCCAGTCGTCAATGGGGGCGAACAGCATCTCGTTCAACTCGCGCCCTTTCGGGGCTAGGTTCTCGGCGGCATAACGCAGGTCGTCGGCCAGCATGTTTTGCATTCCGAAGACCCGGAACTTGCGCCGGATGTCCTCAATCGAATCGGTGTCTGCGACGCCCTGCTCAGCGAGGTCGAGGTACTTCTGCCCGGCCGGGCTCAGCAGCCAGCTAGAGAACGCGCCCTCAGGGCGAATCAGCTCCGACTCTGGGTCGTAGATTTTGAGGCCGGCGCTCTCAATATCGTGAAGCTTTCGGGCTGTTCGCATCACGCTGCTTCGGGTTATGCCGTACGCCTTGAGCAGGTCTCGCGGCCCCATTTCCCCGCGCCGCGCCCGGTCGGTCTGGTCAAGCATGAACTGGCCGAAGCCGTCTTGAATGTAGGCCGGCACCTCCTCGATGTAGCCGGTGTCTCGGTGGACATCGGACAGCGGGCGCCAAACCCAGTCGTCGATTTTGGTCGTCGGAGCGTCAACGTGCTCGGCTATCTGCTTCAGCCTGCTGAGCGCTGACTTGACTCGCGACGGCATGTCAGCAGTTCCAAGCCCGCAACGACAGCGCTTTGCGCGTCGGCTTGCCCTTCTCGTCCTTCATCGGGCCGGGCATGCCGCCCATGCGGGCGCAGAAGCTCTTGCGCCGCGCGGCGTCCTTCTCGGTCTTCGGATGCGGCGCCGGAGGCTTGAGGTTCATCCCCTCGGCCTTAGCCGAGGCTCGGCCCTTGGCATTCAATCCGCCCTTCGGGTTCTTGCCCTCCTTGCGCGTCCATGCTGGGGTTTTAGGCGGCATAGGGGTTTGTCCTCTCCTTGCGGTATTTTCGCGGCTCATCATGGTCTCGCGCCACGGGCAGCTCAAACCATCGTTCGTTGCGGAGAAATATAACAGCCTGAGTGAACGTGTCCACATAGTCGTCGTGCTCGGCGACCGGAAACTTGCCGACCTGCTTGAGGAAGCCAGCGGCCCACGACACCGTGTGCCCGCGGTTCTTCGCCGACTCGGGAATCCAAATCAGCTCCAGCTCCAGCGTCGGCGCCGCCTGATGCGCTCGGCTGACCTTGTCGGCGTTGCCGGGGTTGTAGCCGACAGCCGGTACCTTGGCTAGCCTGAGGTCTTGCAGCAGGCTCTGGCCGCTGGCCTTGGCCTCGACCAACACCCGGTCAGGCCGGCGCGGCCGGGCGTAGGGGTTGTCTTTGGTCTTTCCGCCGCCGCCGTACTCGGTGCTCCAGTCCTTGATGGCTCGCGCCCTGAGGTCGGGGTAGCTCAGATGCTCGTCCCATGCGTCGATTAGCATCACGTTGCGCTCGCCCTTGTGCGTAAAAACGGCCCACACCGTGCAGGCGGTCGGGTCGCCGGTTGACCTTTCCGTAAACGCACAGTCGTAGCTCTGGAGGATGAACTCAAACTGCGGCAGCCCCTCGTCAGCCGGCCAGAGCTGGAAGTGCTTGGTCTTGAGAATTCCGCCATCGGCCGGAGTCGGGTCTTGCTGAAGCTGCCCGGCCGTTCCGTAGGTTCCCAGCGACTGCTTAAGCGACTCGATTTCCGCCCTGCCGAATCGGTCAGGGCAGATGAGTTCTCCGGCCGCCTTGCGCGGGTCGTAGGCGCCCAACGAGGTCGTGCGCCGCACGCCGTCGTACTCGGCCGGGATGCAGATGTGTTCCCAGCCACCGCGCTCAAGGATGTGTCCGCTAACGTCCTGCTCGTGCAACCGCTGCATGACGACCACCATTGAGTCGGTCTTCGGGTTGTTCAACCGGGTTGACCACACCATGTCAAACCACTCCAGCGTCGATTCGCGCAGAGTGTCCGACTGAGCCTCCTGAGCGCTGTGCGGGTCATCGAGGATGAGCCGGCTGCCGCCCTCGCCGGTCGCCGTTCCGCCGACACTAGTCGCGATACGGTAGCCGGTCTTGTCGTTCTCAAACCGCTGCTTGGCGTTCTGGTCGCCCGCTAGAGCGAACAGGTGCCCCCAGCGAGACTGAAACCAAGGGCTCTGCACCAGCCGCCGCGCCTTGAGGTTGTCCCTGATGGACAGCGTGCCGGAGTATGAGGCGCACAAGAACTTCTGCTCCGGGGTTGTGAGCCACTCCCACATCGGCCACATCACCGAAACGATGGTTGATTTTGAGTGCCGAGGCGGGATGTTGATCAGAAGCCGCCGGATGTCGCCCGCGCTCACCGCCTCAAGGTGCTCGCAGATTTGCTCGATGTGCCAGCTCGGGATAAACGGGATGCCCGGCTCGACGACATGCCACGCCTGCCGGACAAACTCGTACAGGCTCGCACTGGCCGAGCGCTTGACCAGTTCGGCGTCTACCGCCGCCCTGAGCGCTGCCGCCGTCAGCAGCGTCACTGGATGACCCGCGAGACGCCCTCAATCGCCGGCCGCTCAGCGAGCCCGGCCTTGCCAAGCATCGCCTGCATCTGCCGAAGCTCGGCGTCGCTGAGGTTGCCGAGCGAGACCACCGCCTCGACGGTCGTCGTCGCCTCGCTCTTAACCTGAAGCGGCAACACCTTCCCGACCAGCGCCATGAAGGGGCCGGGATTCTCCACCGCCTGCTGCGCGAGGTACGCCACGCCGCCGGCCTCTGAGAGCGCCGTTAAAATCATGTCCTTCAGCGCCGCCGTATTTTTGTTAGGCGTGCCCGGTTTCCGGCCGCCCTGTCTAACACCCTTTGGCATGTCTTATCAGCGCTACTTAAGCGCCGCCTCTATTTTTTTGCGATTAATTCAACCGCAATTTTTAACGCTAAATCTAAAACAATCTGGCGCAAGCCAGTGGCACTCGCACTCCCCACTCTTGGTCTCATGCGGCCATAGGATAACCCATCCATCCCCCTGCCGGTCGAAGCTGTCGGCCGCGAGCGCCGCCTGCGCGGCCACCATAGCCACCGTCATCTGCCGGTAGCCCCTGCGGTACTCCCGCAGGATGCTCACTAGCTCTGCCATCCCCTTGCGCGTCATCAAGACCATCCTGACCTCCCCGTAACGGTACTGGCCGACCCGGTAACGCCGGTAACTGACGTAACCCCCCTAAAGGGGGGAGTTACGTTACGTTACGTTCGGCGCTACTTTTGCCCCCGGTAACCGTTACCCTCAAGTTACGATACGTTACGTTCCGTTACCCGGTAACTAAACGTAACGGTTACCCAGAAATTACGTTACGTTACCACTCGATTTGCGCAGCATCAGCGCACTGGCGACGACCGCATCGGCCATCACCCAGCCCTCGTCCCTCGCCTCGATGAGGCCCGCCTCCAGCAGGTCGGCGATGAACTTTCCGGTGGCGCTGGGCTTGACCATCTGCCTCGCCGAGGCCTCGCTCAGCCCCTTCTGCTCGACCAGATAGACGATCATCGCCTCCCTGCGGACATACGGCTGGCCGGCGTTCTCCTCGGCGCCTGCGCCCCACCATGCGTTCTCCCAGAATTTCCGGTGCTGCGTCAGCTTGCTGTCCTTCTTCCCGGCCGGCGCCGAGGGCTTGGCGCTCGGGTCAACGACCAGCACTGCACTGCTCACCGGCTCGCCATCCTCATCCTGCCAGCCCGGAATCTCGACCGACTCCAGCCGGCCGTAGACCGGCTCAGCCAGCTCGGCGTCCTTGCTCTTGCGCTGGATGATTTGCAGCGGCTCGCCGTCCTTGCCGGGCACGATGGAGACCTCGATGTCGAGCGCTCCACGCCACGCACTGGAGCCTCTAGCGCGGTGCTGAGCCTCCTCGGCAACGCCAGTGTGATGCACCAGCAGCACGCTGCACTTGAACTCCGCCATCAGCGCGTTGCAGGCGTCGAGCATGGACTTGGTGTCCTGCGCCGAGTTTTCGTCGCCGCAAAGGAATCGGTGCAGCGTGTCGATCACAATCAACGTCGGCCGCTCCGACAAAAGGCGAATATGGTCAACGACTCTGGCGTAACCCTCCGGCGTGTTGAGGTCGCACCCGTCACGGCTGAGCCACATCTTGAGCGCTGTCACGCCGTGGTGATGCTTCCAAGCCGCGACGCGAGCCCGAAGACCATGATGGCCCTCGCCGGCCAGATAGACCACCGCCCCGTCGCGAACGGCGTGCTGCGCCCAGTCAGGCAGATGACTGGCCAGACGCAAGGCCCAGTCCAGCACCACAAACGTCTTACCGCCGCCACTGGGGCCGTGAACCATGATGAGCGCCTGCGCCTGCACCCAGCGCTTCACAAGCCACGATATGGGCGCTGGCTGGGCGCTGAACTCGTCGGCGGGGATGAGCCAGTCGTGCGCCGCTGGTGGCGCCAGCAGCAGCGCGAGGTCATGGCCCGACTGCGCGAAGTCGTTAGCGTCGCCCCTGATAGGGGGCAAAACCATGCGAGCGCCGTACTTGGCGCAGGCCTGCTCTGCGTACCGCTGCCCGACTCCCGACTCGTCGTTATCAGCAACGACAACAATCTGCTGGGACGGCCCGTGCATAGCGCGGAGCGCCCCGACCACTGGCACCAGATTGCTGGCGCTGTAGGCCACCACGCACGGCCGGCCGGAGACCTCGTGGATCGTCGCCGCAGTCGCGAAGCCCTCGGCCACATACAGGACGCCGGGCTCATCTGGTGAGCCCACAAGCCACATCTTGCCGCCGGTCTGGCCGCCGGGGTGATACAGCTTGCCGCCATCGGCGTCGATGTACTGGAGCGAGCTGATGGCCCCGTCGATCCCGCACAGCGGAACCATCAGGCGGCCGTCGCCAGTTATCCGGGCGCCGTGCGGCTGGATGCCCTTTCGCTTGAGATACTCGTGCTCAGCGCTCGCAGGGCCAGCGGACGACCAGATTTTATCCACCGTCTCGGCGGCGGTGGCGCGCTGCTTGGCCTGCTCCTCATCCCGCGCCGCCTTGGCCTCGGCCATCCGCCGAGCGTGTGCCATTTCCTCAGCGGCGTTGAGCGGTCGCCCGATGTCGGCGCGAAACGTGACCTCAACCCCTGCCCGCCAGCAGCCAAAACGGCCCGCAGGAACGCCATCAGGGAAAACGATGTACCAGCCTGACTTGTCTCCGGCCTTGCCTGACCCCCTTGAGCCAGACCGGAATCGGTGAATTTTGCCGTCCAGCAGGATGTTGTCTGGTGGCTCAAGGCCTGCCGAAAAAATCGCATCTTTCAGCTGGATTTCCGGCGGATCTGGCCGCCTCTCCTCTGGCGGCGGCGACCAAGGCCCGCCAAAAATCTTCGTCAAGTCTGCCATCTGAACTCCCTCTTTTTTGTCGTTGCCGGGCGAGTGTGCTACTGGTTTTCGTCGGCTGTCAACGTCAAACCGTGACGCCAATTGCCGGTGACAAATCAGTAAAAATAATTTTGTCCGCTTGTTGACGTACTTTATTTTAAGGTCTTAGAATTACACCCAGACAGCGACCGGACTTCCCGACTGCTAGGAGCAACTGAAGATGAGCACTGACCTTTCCTTCCTTGATTCAGAAGCCATCGGCCTCAACCTCGTCGAGGCTGAAGACCGCGCAATCTTTCGCCAGCGCATTGCCTACAAGTACCGCTGGTATGCGGTGTGGGCCGTGAACGAGCACATCGGCGGAAACTTCCGCACCCGCGCCGCCGCCGTCCGGGCGCTGGCCGACAAGTACATTGAAGTCACCAAATAAGAGGCAGCAACATGAACAACATCAACAAGACCAACAAACTCGCCGTTGTGATCAGCGCCGCCCTTGCGGCGCTGAACCCCCGCGCCCACTACGCTGCGGACACCATCAGGGGCCGCCAGCGCTGGTCTGGCTCCGACCTAAAGGGCAAGGCCAAGAAGTTTGGCTACGGCTACAGCGTCCAGCGTGACAAGGCCTACGCAGCGCTTAGGGCTGCCGGTGGCCGCATCGTGGCCATCAACAAGGGCCTGCTGGTCACCGCCGTGCAGGTCGGCGTGGACGACTACGGCAACATGATTTTTGACACCCCCAAGGGCGTCGCCGTGCAGATTTCGTCTGCCCGGGCTCGGCTGGTTCGGGCATGAGCGCCCGCTGGTCAAAGGATTGGGACACCGTCGGGTTCTTTGTGCCCGACGCCCCGGCTGTTGATGCCGTCGAATTGTCGCACGACGATGATGACGGCGACCGCCATGTGGTGGATGGCCGACAGCTGCCGATCAGCGAGATCGGCACGCTGACCTTTCCGGTCACTCTACTGGGCAAGTCGGCAAGCGCTGAGCAAGTGCTTTCGTTTGCGCAGCAGTGCGGTCTCGACCGCCGCACCGGCTTTGGCACCTATCATTCGGGGGCGGTGATCGTCGTTGCCGACGGCGAGAAAATTATTTTGCACTGGTCGCGACCAGACGCTTGACGGCCTTAAATTAAGGCCCTAAAGTTCCAACCCACAGGGCAACCGGATTTCCCGACCGCCCAAAGGAGCAACAGATGAACAAGTTTGAAGCCAGCGTTGTTAGCGACCTCTATCTGGCCGGCCGTCAGGAAGACGGCGTGCCGTTTCATGCCGAGCTGTTTTACGTTCAGGTCGAGGCTGAGGATGGTCGCCGCTGGGCGCACTCGCTGGTGATGAAGGGGTGCCGGGTAGAAATCGATGAAGAAGACGGCTACTCCGCCTTCATCGACATCCGCGACGAGGTTCGCCCGGTGCTGGAGCGTCTGGCCGCCAAGGTCAACGCTCATTTGGCCAAGGGTGGCAAGCTGGACAAGCGTCACTGGGACGAGCGCTCCCCCGCTTACGGCTCTGAGGCTTACATCAACAGCGGCGCCGAGCTGGAGACCATCATGTGGGAGAAGGCTCAGGGTTAAGAAGCCACTGACGAGGCCCGGGGGACTGGGCCGAAACCCCGCTCCGGCGGGGTCTGGCAACCAACAACAGAGGAGAAAATTGCCGATGGCTATCAACCTGAGACGCACCAATGCCCTTGCGGCGGATGGTGTCAAGATTCTGGTCTACGGGCACGCTGGTGCCGGTAAGACCAGTCTGATCCAGACCTTGCCGACCCCTGTGATTTTGTCCGCCGAGGCGGGCCTGCTGTCGCTGGCAGGGGCGGACATTCCCTTCATTGAAATCGTTGACGCCGCCAGTTTACGCGAGGCCTACCAGTGGGTCGTCGAGTCGGCTGAGGCTCGCGAGTTCGAGAGCATCGCGCTCGACTCGATCAGCGAAATCGCTGAGGTCGTCTTGAACGCCGAGAAAAAAACGGCGAAAGACCCTCGGCAGGCTTATGGCGCCATGCAGGAGCAAATGGCGGACATCATCCGGGCGTTCCGCGACCTGCCGGGCAAGAATGTTTACTTCACGGCCAAGCTCGAAAAGGCCACCGATGAAATGGGGCGCATCCTGTATGCCCCCTCGATGCCGGGCAACAAGACGGGGCAGAGCCTGCCCTACTTTTTTGACGAGGTTCTGGCGTTGCGCGTTGAGCGTGACGCCGAGGGCGTGCCCCAGCGGGGGCTGATGTGTGATGGCGACGGAGTTTGGTTGGCGAAAGACCGCTCCGGCCGGTTGTCTCCTTGGGAAGCGCCCGATTTGGGCGCGATCATCAACAAGATTGGGGGGCCGTTCTAATGAACAAAAATGTGGAATTGATGGAAGCGCTGGCCGCTGAATGGCGGCATCACAAGGCCGCTGAGGAGGCGGCCACCAGCGCTCGCCGCGCCATCGAAGACCAGTTGGTCTCGATGGCCGGGATTTCTGAGACCCTTGACGGCACCGAGACGCTGGCGCTCGGGGCCTACACCGTCAAGGTTGTCGGCCGGATTGACCGCAAGGTCGATTCCGACAAGGTGCAGGATCTGGCTGCCGAGCACGGCCTGACCGATCACTTGAGCCGGCTGTTCCGGTGGAAACCGGAAATCGTCATGGCGGCTTGGAAGGCCGCAGACGCCAGCATCACCGCGCTACTGGCTCCGGCGGTTACCGCCAAGGCCGGGCGCCCTTCATTCAAAATCGAGGTGAAATGACATGGCATTTTTGTCTGAAACGATTGAAGTTGGCTCGCTGCCTCAGGGCAGCGGGAGCTACGACCCCTTGCCGGCCGGCTGGTATCTGGCGGCGATCACGATGGCCGACCTGATGAACACCAAGAGTGGCACCGGGCAGTACATCAAGGTGCGCTACGACATCATCGGCCCGAGCCATCAGGGGCGCGTTGTGTTCGGCAATCTGAACATCCGCAACCAGTCCGCCAAGGCTGAGGAAATCGGCCGGCAGCAGCTTGGCGAACTGATGCGGGCAATTGGGCTGGCCCGGCTGTCGGACACCGATGCGCTGGTTGGGCACGAGCTGAGCATCAAGCTAGATGTCCGAAATGACCCGCAGTACGGGGCCAGCAACGAGGTCAAGGCCTACAAGGCCGCAGGAACCGCTGGATCGCCTCCGGCGCCCGTTGGGTCATCCCCGAGGGTTGCGCCGCCTGAGCGGCCCCATGTGCCGGCTGCTGAGGTTCCCGCCCGGGCGGCGCCGCCTTGGGCTCGCAAGTAGATCGGTAGCGGGCAAAAAAAACCCCGGCCTTCGCGGGAGGGCCGGGGTAATTGCAAGCAACAACAAGGGGAGGAACAGATCGACATGACTCGTCTGCCAGCAAATCTTAGCACCATCGAGAGCATTGACAAACACCATGAAAGCCAGCAAGAACCGCCGAGGCCGCATTTGGGGGCTAGCGTTTTGGGCCATGAGTGCAGCCGTTACCTCTGGCTGCACTTCCGTTGGGCCGCAATCGAGCAGTTTGAGGGACGCACCCTGCGATTGTTTCGGCGAGGCTCTGCCGAGGAGTCAACAATTGTTGATGACCTACGGGCGATCGGCGTGGACATCCGAGCAACAGGCGATCAACAGGCGAAGGTAGATTTTGGCTCACACATCGGCGGCAGCCTTGACGGCATTATTGAGAGCGGCCTGCCGGAGTCGCCACGCAAGCGGCACATCGCTGAGTTCAAAACTCACAGCAAAAAAAGCTTTGATGATCTTGAGAAGCACGGCGTCCACAAATCCAAGCCGATGCACTGGGCTCAGATGCAGTTGTACATGCACGGCACCGGAATCGACCGTGCGGTCTACATTGCGGTCTGCAAAGACGATGACCGCCTGTGGGTTGAGCGGGTGCGCCTTGATAAAAAGGCCGCTGAGGCGCTTCTAGAGCGCGGCAAGCGCATTGCCACCGCCGACCGCATGCCTGAGCCGATCAGCACCGACCCGAGTTGGTACAAGTGCAAGTGGTGCCCGGCACATGATCTTTGCCACGGCAGCAAGTTGACCAAGCAGGTCAACTGTCGCACCTGCGTGCATTCGACGGCGCGGTCTGACGGAAAATGGCAGTGCGAGCGATGGGAAGATGTGATCCCGCTTGAGGCTCAGCGCACTGGCTGCGACAGTCATGTCCTACATCCTGACCTTGTGCCGTGGCCGATTGCAAATCAGTCGAGCGGCTGGGAGGGCAGCTATCTGATCGACGGCAAGCCCGTGCGAAACGGCGAGCCTGACGCCTTTACTTTCAGCAGCCACGAAATCATCGCCAACCCGATGGCCTGCGCAAATCCTGACGAACACATCGACATTATGCGAGCAGACTTTGGCGCGAGGATCGAAGGATGAACCGTAGCGAGTATTTGCAATGCCCTTCGCTCTACTGCAAGCGCGGGGAAGAATTGCCGCAGACCAAGTTGTCTGCGGCGGCAGTGCTTGACATTCGCGCTTGCGCCGACAAGGCCAAGCGTCTGCGCCAGCGCATCACCGCTCGTTACTCTCGGGCGGCTCTAGCAAAAAAGTGGGGCGTCCATGAGCGCACGATTGACAAAATTCTGGCTTACGAAACGAGGGTGGATGTGCGATGAGCATGCTGCGCGATTACCAAGAAAACGCAATCCAGATGCTTTACCAGTGGTTTGAAAAAAACACTGGCAACCCCTGCATTGTTTTGCCGACCGGCGCTGGCAAGAGCCACGTTGTGGCTGCGCTCTGCAAAAATGTTTTGCAGGAGTGGCCGGAGACCAGAGTGCTGATGCTGACGCACGTTAAAGAGTTGATCCAACAAAACGCCGAAAAGATGTTGCAGCACTGGCCAGACGCGCCGCTCGGCATTTATTCGGCATCAGTTGGTATCAAGAAAATTGACTCGATCACCTTTGCCGGTATCCAGTCGATTTGCCGAAATGCAAATCTGCTCGGGCACGTTGACCTGATCATCATCGACGAGTGTCACCTTGTTTCGCACAAAGATGAGGGCTCTTACAGAAAGCTCATAAACAAGCTTAAAAACGCAAATCCACGGCTTTGCGTTGTTGGCCTGACCGCCACGCCGTATCGACTGGGCCACGGCCTGATTACTGACGGCGATACGCTTTTTGATGACCTGATTGAGCCAACATCAATCGAAGAGCTGGTGCAGCGAAAATTTTTGGCGCCATTGCGCAGCAAGGTGACTAGCCAAAAACTTGATGTTTCCGGCGTAAAAAAGCGCGGTGGCGATTTTATTGAAGCTGACTTGCAGGCAGCGGTTGATGTGCCGGAGCGCAACAGGGACGCCGTTAAGGAGGTCATCAAGCTGGCTGATGGCCGCAAAGCGTGGCTGTTTTTTTGCGCTGGCGTCCAGCACGCGCTTAACGTGCGAGACGAGTTGATCGCGAACAATATTTCCGCAGAGACCATCCACGCCAAAACGCCCACAAAAGACCGCGAGCAGATCATCGCTGATTTTCGAGCAGGGAAAATCCGGGCGCTGACAAACGCCAATGTGTTAACCACTGGTTTTGATTATCCCGACATTGATTTGATTGCGATGTTGCGCCCGACGATGTCAGCGACGTTGTACATGCAGATGGCCGGGCGAGGGATGCGGCCAAAGTCGCACACAGATCACTGCCTCGTTTTGGACTTTGCTGGCGTCGTTGCTACGCACGGCCCGGTGACCGCAGTCAACCCGCCCAAAAGGGCGGGGGAAGGCAACGGCGAGGCGCCAGTCAAAGCTTGCCCGGACTGCAACGAGCTTGTTGCGATTGCTGCGCGGACATGCTCAAGCTGCGGTCATGAGTTCCCCGCCCCTCAGCCGAAAGCGCTTGAGTTGCGCGAGGATGACATCATGGGATCGGTTGGCAATGAACTAGCCGTCTCGCACTGGTGGTGGCGAAAACACGTTTCGAGGGTCAGCGGCCTCGAAATGCTGGCAGTTTCTTACTACGGCGACGACATGACTGCTCAGCCTATTGTTGAGTATCTGCCGGTGTTGCATGCCGGATACCCCGGAGAAAAAGCATTACAATTGCTTGCATCAATTGCTCGACAAGCCGGGGCAATCGAGGCGCTCAATCAGGGAGACTTGACCGAGGTTGCGCGAGAGCTAAATGGCGGAAGGTGGCCCGAGAAAATCAGGTACAGGAAGGATGGTAAATTTTATCGAGTCACGCGCCGCGACTGGCCGGCTGCCGACAGAGCACGAGGAGCAGCGGCTGCTTGTGCAGTGGTTCCGGCGCGAGTTGCCTGACCTGAGGATTTTTGCAATCGCCAACGGCGGCGCCCGGAGTCCGGCAACAGCCGGTCGCCTCAAAGCCGAGGGCGTCAGCGCTGGCGTCCCTGATTTGTTTGTGCCGGCGATGAATCTTTGGATCGAAATGAAGCGCCAGAAGGGCGGCTCAGTCTCGGCTGAGCAGCGAGACTGGGCAGAGTATTTAAGAGGCCTCGGCTACGAAGTGATCGTAGGCCGAGGATTTGAGGACGCAAAACAGCAGGTTTTGCAGTTTGTTATTCGGCGCTCCTGATGGCTGCGGCGCAGTCGTAGGGCGTTGCGCCCTCGGGCCAGTCTTGAGCTGCTCGCAGATTTTTGCGCACGCCTCGCGCTCTTCTTTCAAGCGACCAGCAAATCTTTCCGCGAGGAAATCAATAAATACTCGGGCGCTTTCTTCCGCCCGTCCTTCAAATTTCAACGCGCTGCCGTTGAAATCCAGCCGCCCAATCTGGTGATCTCCATTGTGAAAAGTGACCTCATGCTTAGGCTTAAATTGAGCAGACAACGCGAACCCCGACTTGCCTGTTTCGATACTCATTCCTGCCCCCTTGCGCGGATTTTCTCCGCGATTTCGTGCCGATGTATCGGAGTTTCAGCCAACACCGCACACGCCTCCCGCTCTGCGGCGGCGACCAGTGCGGCAAATCGTTCAAAATTGGGTACTGTTTCCGGCCACGCCACGCTGAACCCAGCTTCCCGCGCCAGACCTATGATTTCTTCGCGTGTCATATCTTCCCCCCTTTCGCGGATTTGTTTTTGTCGGCCCGCTGCTTGATAGCGCACGGCGCATGGATTGTTCGCCAGCCGCCAAGGTGGCGCTCAAAATGCCCAGCTCCCCTCTCGACCGTCGCACCACAGGCATAGCATTGGCCCGGGTATCGGTTTCTCATTTCTCCCCCCTTGCACCGCTGGCGCTTTCGGCTGCAAGCGCTGCGTACGCGACATCGTCGATGTAGTCGTCCTCCCGGTATGCGCCCTGCGCGCCACGGGCTTTTTTGAGCAGGCACATGAACTGCCAGCCCTCTGTCTCGGTCAGATCATGATTGTAGAGCGTGTTAAAAGCTGCCACGGCTCTGGCCATCGAGCGCTCCCCGCTTGGCGTGTCTCGGCTGGCTGCCCGGTCGCGCATCTGCGCCTGCGCTTCTGCTAGATATTTTTCTGCGTTACTCATCGTCGTCAGTCTCTTCAATTTCTGTTGCTACTGGTTGCGGGCCGTCGAGGTTCAACCGCACGCGCCATGCGCGGCGCCGAAGGCCGCGCGACTCTAAAGAGTTTGCCTGTCTCATCGCCGCCTTGTGGTCTGCCGGCGACGGAAAAAAAACGCGAAATTGGTCTCCTCTCGACATCAGGGAATCCTCACAGGCTTTGGTTGGCAGTATCCGTCGCAGGCCTTGCAGACCGCGCGAACGCCACCCGGCGCCGAGCTGTCTGGG
>Ga0255090_1000269_pt1 | contig 17377 bp, 17 predicted proteins | sample Colum_Yuk_RepA_8_2_FD_188444 | JGI IMG/M metagenome (GOLD analysis project Ga0255090, IMG submission 188444) | Freshwater microbial communities from Columbia River, Oregon, United States - Colum_Yuk_RepA_8d | ecosystem: Environmental > Aquatic > Freshwater > River | place: USA: Oregon...
TCAAACCACTCCTCAAGCTCATCGTATTGCCTCAATAACCATTGAACATGGAGTGAAGCCTGAAGAAGTTTATCAAGCCATTTATTCTTCCAAGGAAACCTCGCACTTGAAACTCTTAGGTCACCTTCTCCAAAACATTGAGGAGTCCTCAGATGGTCGAATTGCCTGGATGAAACTTGATCGCCCCACTCGTCAACGCTACCAAGCCCAAGCCGATGACACTCTCTCTTTCTTAAACCTTCTCCTCCTCATTCGAGAAGCTGAGATCATCTGTTTTTTTAGAGAAGAGGATCATGGACAAATTCGTGTTTCAATCAAGTCTAAGGGAAGAGTTGTGGTCAATACGCTGGCCATGCAGCTTGGAGGTGGCGGGCATGAATACGCAGCAGGAGTAGCACTGACTTGTACACTTTCAGAGGCTGTGGCAATAGTAATAGCCAAGATTCAAGCTCAACTCTCTTTGACTCACTCACTCAGTGAGAACCCTTCCTCGGAGGACTTCAAGTCATGATCAAAACAGTTCAAATTCCACGCTTTGGTGACACAAAAGTCCTCAAGATGGTTGATCAACCCCGCTCAACTCTCACTCTTCAAGGCGTGAGAATTGAGGTCAAAGCAATTGGCGTAAACTTCGCAGACCTGATGATGAGAATGGGACTATACCCTGAAGCACCTCCACTCCCGTTTGTCCCCGGATATGAGGTTGCAGGACAAGTCGTTGAAATTGGTGCCGGAGTAAAAACTTTAGTACCCGGAGACCGAGTACTTGCTGGCACTCGCTTTGGTGGATACGCCAGCGAAATCGTTGCCCCGGAGTATCACGTACGACGTATCCCTGCCCATCTATCTTATGAACAAGCTGCTGGAATTCCAGTAAACTTTCTCACCGCATGGATTGCCCTTCATGAGATGGGGAGAGTTAGAAAAGGAGATCGAGTTCTTATTCCCTCTGCAGCAGGAGGAGTCGGTACGGCCGCTGTTCAAATTGCAGCTCAGGAAGGAGCGCATGTCGTGGGTGTTGTGGGCTCGAGCTCAAAAAAAGAACTCGTCCGTTCTTTAGGCGCTCAAGAGGTCATCACTCAAGAGGAATGGGAGTTTGAGGAAAGTGCTCCTCAAAAAGATTTTCAGATCATCTTGGATGCAGCAGGTGGCGAGAGCTTAAAAAGGAGTTATCGCAGATTATCTTCAGGCGGGCGCTTGATCCACTTTGGAGCATCAAGCTTGGTGGGGGGCCCAAAACGATCGTTTGGCCGCATCTTATCTTTTTTTCTCAACTCTACGTTTTTTACGACTTACAAGCTGATGATGGATAATAAAGGAGTTTATGGCTTGAATATGCTCCAGCTCTTTGATGAGCCCTCCATTGAGAGGTATAATCCCATATTCACAGCATTTGATGAGGTCCTCAAGAAATTTGAAGAAGGAAAATACCGTGTGATTGTAGGAAAAACCTTTCCACTCACCCAAGTAGACCAAGCCCATAGCCACCTCCAAGGCCGAGAAAGTTTAGGAAAAGTCATACTCTTGCCGTGAACTCAACTCCAATCGAGGTCAGTCTACTCGTTTGTCACTCTAATCAGGAAAAACCTCTCTCAGCAAATACCACACTCAAGACTTGGAGAATTCGCCCGCTATTAGTTCAATGTAAGACGCACAAAACGATGACCTCAGGCCTATGCACCTATCTGCGGCGTCTGCTGATCTTTTGTGTACTGTTGAATCGCATCCAAGGAGCCCCCCCCACATGAGCCTGCAAAGTAGCTCCCACTCCAAAGAGAATCCATTCCAATAGTTTGATGAAGGATTGGAAACTGCCTGGCTCGAACATGCCGAGATGAAACACCTTTGAGGCTATTCACGAGCTTAGATACAGATACTTTTGGAGGGTAATGAATGAGGAGATGAACGTAATCGCCCTCTCCGTTGAACTCTTTCAGCTCAGATTCAAAATCTTTGCAAACCTCTCGAAAAACTGATTCCATGAACTCCAAAACTTCTTTTGTGAAGAGCTTTTTTCGATATTTTGCTACAAACACCAAATGTACATGCATGAGAAATACACAATGCCTTCCATGCCTAATTCCTGGAGTTTTGCGCTTTTTAATAGCCTCTGGGCTATTCCTTGGGCTCTTCACGTTTTTCATTGACTCATTCATAGACCAATGCGAGATTGATTGCAATGGCAGCTGAGAACCTCAAACAGCAGATAGCTGACAAGAAGCTAATCAATCTAAATGTAATCACCACTACAATTGGGATGGATAGTTCAACCCTTAAAAAGATTTGTGGCAAACTCACCTTCAATCGCAATCGACTCAAAAAACAAACCCTCCATTGGAGAGAGTCTCATACCTCCCAGCATGCTCTAGGATGGTTCCATTTCAACGCAAACTCCCTTCAGATCCAAGATGATAAGCAAGTCACCACTCTTGGGCATCGTTTTAGGCTTTGGCTATCCAGACCTTTTCAAGGCAGAGTCCTCTGTGATTCATTCTCACAATTTACGCAAGGCCATGGGTTCAAGAAGTACCACCCCCTATTGATTAGCCACGAAAGTGAGCAGCCTTTACAAACGAAGATTAAAACAAGTTTAACAGACCCCTCAAGCGGAGTCGTCCGTGATCTTCTGAAGTATAAAGCCATCAGGCGTTTAGAGGATTGTATTGAGGTGTCTGAGAGTTTCTCCGCCGTCACTTGCTCGACTTGTCACCCAAAGACCGGTCCGAGTGGACTCAGTGACCCTGGAGTAAGAGAGTGGATCTGCAGCGCCCGTCACGCTCCACACGATTGTGACATCAGCGCAGCGAGGAATATTCTCCGATTCGGACGTGAATCGCTAAGAGCAATGAAAATTGCTTAAGGGAATCCTTTACTCAATGAGCAGGTGGTCAAAAGCCAGCCTTTAGGCAAAGGAGGACGTCACAGTTGAAATAAAATACTGTAAAAAATGGAATAAACCAGCTAACAACTATCTGACATAGTGATGAGCAAACTTAAACAAGTATGAGGCAATTCTATGATTCAAGTTTCCCATCTCACCAAGCTCTACGGTCCACATGCGGCCGTGAGTGATCTGAATTTCGAAGTAAAAAAAGGTGAAATCGTAGGCTTCTTAGGACCTAATGGTGCTGGAAAAAGTACGACGATGAAGATCCTCACTGGATTCATGCCCGCAACTGAAGGCAAGGTTTCAGTGGCCGGATTTGATGTATTTGAAAACCCGATTGAAGTGAAAAAGAATGTAGGTTTTCTCCCTGAAAACCCGCCTGTCTACCCGGACATGACCGTGCAAGATTACTTAGATTTTTCAGGAAGACTTCATCAGATTCCTAAAAAAAATCTACAATCTGCCATCACTCAAGTTTTGGAAAAAACTGCCCTCACTCAGGTGAGAAAACGACTCATTGGTAATCTATCGAAAGGATACCGCCAGAGAGTGGGGCTTGCTCAAGCACTCATCCATAATCCTCAGGTGCTGATTTTAGATGAACCTACGGTGGGTCTCGACCCCAAGCAGATCATTGAAATTAGAGAACTCATCAAGGGTCTTGCTGGAGATCATACGGTGATTTTAAGCTCCCATATTTTACCCGAGGTGACTGCAACGTGCCAGCGAATCATCGTCATTAATAAGGGTAGAATTGTAGCTGAAGACTCGCTCCAGGAGCTGACTGCACGAATCAGAAAAGGACACATCTACTCATTGATGGTCAAAAATCCAGTCCAAACTGGAGTTGAGGCTTTGCGTAAAATCCAAGGAATCCACAGTGTAACAGCAGCTGGGCCTAAGCTTGTCGTTGAAATCAGTCCACACGCTCAGGAAGTTCGTGATCAGGTCATTGAAACTGCAGTCAAACACCAGATGGGCGTTCTTGAGTTTAGCGCAGAGAAAGTAAGCCTTGAGGAAATCTTCCTCCAGTTGACTACGGTTGAAAACCCTTCTGAAACCACAGGAGCTACGGCATGAGTATTAGAAATATTTGGACCATCGCACGAAAGGATTTTAGAGCGTACTTTACATCCCCCATTGCCTACATCGTCATTGCGGGATTTATGGTCATTATGGGTTGGATGTTCTTCTTCAACCTCTCTCACTTCAATGCCCAAAACATGCAATATCAGCAGTTCAATATGGGCAAGGGGGTGAGCATCACGGATGGAATCATTCGACCACTCTATGGCAACATGAACGTGATCTTTCTTCTCCTGGTTCCATTCATCACGATGCGACTGTTTGCAGAAGAAAAAAAACTACATACGATTGAACTCCTCATGACTTCACCCGTGAGTCTGATTGATATGATTTTAGGAAAATTCCTTTCCTCTTTTTTCTTGGTCTCTGTCATGTTAGGCCTCACCATTGTGTATCCTGTCGTTCTTTTCATAACCGGCAATCCCGAGCTTGGGCCGATTGTCACGAGCTACATTGGAACTCTTTTGCTCGCATGCTGCTATTTGTCTCTAGGTATTTTCTTCTCCTCACTCACTGAAAACCAAATCGTAGCAGGAGCTTTAACGTTTGCTGCAGGTTTGTTTTTCTGGCTAGTGAGCTGGGCAAGCCAGGCGGCAGGGAGCGTATGGGGAGATGTTTTGACTTATCTCTCGCTCATTAGTCATTACAATAATTTTGGACAAGGACTCATCAACACAAGCGATGTTTGTTATTTTCTTTCATTCATTGGCTTCGGTCTATTCATGACGCATCGTGTTCTTGACTCCTTTCGTTGGAGGTAAACATCCATGACTCAAAATAATAAATCTTTAGGTAGAACTCAGAACTTATCCATGATCCTTTGGATTACATCCGCTCTATTTCTCTTTGGACTACTGGTCGCTGTAACGATGTATCCAGAGCATCAATGGTTAACGATTATAGTATCCGTCATCCTCTTAGGAAATCTTGGAGGATTATTTTACCTCAACCGCAAATCCTTAACGGGTAAAACCGCAGCTTATGGCTTAAACTCAGCCATCACTGTACTTTTGGTTTTTGGCATTGTGGGCGTAATCAACTTCATTGGATATCGCTACCCACAAAAACTTGACCTCACCCATAATAAGATCCACACTCTTTCTGATCAGACGATTAAGGTCGTCAAGGGTTTAAAGTCTCCCATCAAGACTGTCTTTTATGCAAAGGTCCAACAGAAAGAACAGTTTAGGCCATTACTTGAGAACTATAAGAGCTTAAGCCCTAAGTTTGAAGTCGAGTATGTAGATCCGGATCGCGAACCCACGCGAGCCAAGCAAGCTGGCATTAAAAAGTATGGCACCCTAGTCATGGTCAACGGTGCTCATGAAGCTAAGGTTGAAGACCCCACAGAGGAAAAACTCACAAATAGCTTGATTAAAATCCTTAAGGAAAAAAGCCCCACTCTTTGCTCCATCATGGGTCATGGAGAAAAGGCTTTTGCGAGCAACGATGCTGAGGGCTATTCTTCTGTAAAGAAGGCTCTATCAGATCAATCCTATGAGGTAACTGAGCTCAACCTTGTGCAAGAAGGCAAAATCCCATCCACCTGTGATGCATTAGCTATTCTTGGGCCTTCCAAATCTTTTTTTGAGGCAGAGACCAAAGCCATTCAAGAGTACTTAGAAAAAGGTGGCAAGGCGATCATTGCGATTGATATTAATCTTAAAGGATCTGAGCACTCACCTGAGCTAGTTCGAATTCTCGAGCAATGGTATGTCAAACCCCAGGTCGCTTTTGTAGTCGACCCTATCTCTCGCATGTTTGGAGTGGACTCATCAGTTGCTATCCTGGCTAGCTTTTCCAAGGATCACCCGATCACACGAGATTTTCAGCCTAACTGCGCGTTCCCATTTGCGCGACCTCTGGAAATCATGACGAATGCTCCAGCAAGCCTGCACATTCAATGGTTAGGAGAAACAACACCTAAGAGCTGGGCAATCACCAACTTTGCTCAAATCTCCAAAGGTGAAGTCAAACTAGATCCTGCCAAAGATAAGCAAGGGCCTTTCCATGCAGCCATTGCAGTGGAGGGAAAACTCAAGGACTCGCAAGCAACTAAAAACACCAGACTCGTTGCGTTTGCTTCCTCGTTTTTTGCAACCAACAGCTTTGCTCGCTATGCAGGTAACCTGGACTTCTTCGTGAATTCCGTATCCTGGGTACTCGAAGACGAGAGCTTAATCTCAATTCGAGCGAAGGATTCAAGCTTTGGCCGAATCGAACTCAGTCAAAAAGCAGGAACCTTTGTCTTTTTACTCACTGTTGTGGCCATTCCATTGATCATTGCAGTGGGCGGAATTGTAATCTGGGCTTTGAGAAAGAAACTCTAAAGGAGACCTAAGCAATGACTCACGTGAGTTGGAATCGTCAGGCTATTTTGGCTGCAATCTTGCTCGTACTTGGAGGGGGAGCTGTTTTTCTCGAGTACAAGTACAAGCCTCAGAAAGAACAACAGGAAACAGAATCTAAGCAAGTCTTTCACCTGAAAGACACTCAGATTCAATCCATCCGACTCTTCTCAGCCAAGCAGGATCAAAAGATGATTCAGTTGATCTGCTCGGATATGGCTACTCAACTCTGCAAGCCAGGAGATCAGTCTAAGTGGGAGCTTTCTGAGCCCTTAAAACTGAAGGCTGATGATTCCAACTCCAACTCATTGGTTTCGAATTTAAATCACCTCAATCCCACTGACGTGATCAGCCTCAAGGATGAAAGCCCTGAGAAGCGCGTCACCTTACTCAAGGAGTACGGCTTGGATCCAAGCCAGCTCATGAGTAACCCAAGAATTGAGGTCAAAACAGCACAAGGAACCTCGGTTCTTTATCTGGGGGCAAATCACCCTATCCAGGATGGGATTTTTGCAGTCAAGGAAGAACTCAAGGGAGAAGAAAAACCGTCAGCAAAAGTCAGGGATGAAGTGGTGTATCTATTGCCCACATATCTCAAAAACAATTTAGAAAAAGACCTCACGCATTGGAGAAACAAAAAACTCTTCACACTGGCTGCACACGAAGTAGGAAGCTTTCAACTCGAAAGCTCAAAAGGGAGTGTACATGGACAAAAGAAAGACACCCAGTGGACGATGGACTCCCCCACAGGTGAGCTTTCAGGGGACCCTGATCAGATGGGCTCACTCCTCAGTACTGCGACTCTCTTGTCTGCCCGCTCCTTTGCTTCTGAGAACAAGACGGATGCACTTGCTCAAGGCCTCCTCAAGAATACAAAGAAAGTACTTACGCTCACTCTCGTTAAAGAAACCGGAGCTGCAGCGCAGTCTGCGGAATCTATGTCTCTCACCCTTTATGAGAAGCCTGATCTTGAGCGCATGAAGAAAGATCAAGAGCAGAATAAAATCGAGACTTCTCACGCTGCTCATTCTCAGCCAAAAAACCACAAGCCATCTGCTGCAGAAAAAAATAAGCCTGCACCTATGATTCTCTATGCAACCGTCTCAAACCTCGACCCACTCTTCGTAGTGGATTCCTATACAAAAGAGCGCTTAATGAAAAACGTTCAGGATCTACGCCTATCCAAGCTCATCACGACGATGCAAAGATTCTCAGCTCAAAGACTTGAATTCACAGGCGGGGCTTTGAAAAACCAGAGCCTTTCTCTGTCTCAAAAAGCCGGAAAATGGACCGCATCGAATGATGACTCTGAGCTCGATTCTTCTAAGGTTCAAAAGCTCTTAGATCGACTTTCTCAAACCAAAATCTTGTCATTCTTAAGCGCTCAGAACATCCCCAGCGGTTCAAAAGATGGGTTGAAACTCACCCTAGGAGATGACAAAAATCCCGCACAAAAGAGCTGGGTATTTTGGAGTCAGGGTGATCAGCTCTTTGCTCAAGACCTTCAATCCAAGACCAAGGAAGCCTTTGTTCTTCAGAAAAACTTCCTAGAAGTGCTGCCTCAGTCTGTAGACTTTTTCAAAAAAGAGGAACAAAAGAAGCCAACTACCCCGGAGAAAGATCAAAAAACAGGAAGTGCAAGCAGCACTCCTCCTGAAACTGATGTATGAGCACTGTTCCACATGAACGCGATTAAGAATTACTTTGCCACTCTTCAGTCTGTGCTCTTTCATCCGAGAGCTTTTTTTAGAGACCTACCCAGCCAAGGGGGTATTTCAACCCCCTTGGCCTTTGCTCTAGTCACGCACTGGTTGGGAGCATTCTTTGAGTTTTTGTGGGTGTCGATCTTTAAATTTTCTCAGATCAATTGGCTTTCAGATCTTTTCTCAACACTAGAAGATGAAGTGCATTATTCAGGTAAGAGCTCTTACACCCTGAAGGCAAAAGAATGGCTCATGAGTCTAGATCTGGGCACAGGATTTGGATTGATTCTTCTTGATCCGTTTAAAACTCTCTTTGGAATTCTTCTTGCTGCTTTATCTATTTTTATTGGAGCTTGGTTCCTCGTCTCAAAAAAAACAGGCGATCAATACAGGCCAGTTGATTTAAAATCAACTATCAGAATGGTCTGCTATACCATCTCTCCGTCCATCCTCACTGGAATTCCCCTGTTTGGGGCGTTTATTCCTTTCATCTACACACTCGTCCTCAATATTTTAGGGATAGCAGCCTTTTATAGGGTAAGTCACCTCAGAGCTATTGCTATCTATCTATTCCCAATTTTGATATTATTTGGAATACTTATGGTATTCGCTCTCACCCTGGTCCTGATTTCAGTTCTAATCATGACCCAATAGTCGAGAGCGTATCGCATTTTTCAGGGGGAGGAGGAAATCATTGAAGGTTCCTCATTGGCTAGGATTGCTCTGCATGAGCACATTCATTGTGCTCTTAGTACAACTCGGGTCTTTTATTGCCACCGACGAAGAGTCTAAATTCTTCTACCTGAGCTATCAGAGAAAGACTCCCTCAGAAGCTTTTCTCTCAGGTGAGATCAAAAATATTAAACCAACAAACCCAAGAGATCTTGCAAGCGTTACGAGTCGTTCACGCAAAACCCAGAACTCTTCCCAAGAACTCACCTTTCCTCGTACGGATTGTGACCATCTCTACTCCTTCATTTGTGAGCAGGAGCAAAAACTCAGTGATCCCACTGGGAGCTTAGACATTTCTACTGTGGCTAGTCAGGCTGCAAAAAATCTTTTAGATGAGATCAAAAAACGACACCCTAAACTCACTCCTGCAGAAGTACAGGAAAAACTCGCAGAGACTATTTTTAACTCTAAGAATCAAGCAAGAATTCAGAAGGCATTTACTTGGGTCAAACGTGAGCTGATCTTATTTTTTGAGCAACAATCAGATTCCATATTTACAGCTGCAGAAAAAAGTCGCATTCAAGATCTGATTCTAAAAACAAGACTCAAACTTCCTCCTCCCGCAAGTGTTTATGCAGATCAGTTGGATCTACTCACGAGTGATGAGGTTTACTATGAAAAAACTGAGCAAGGAGAGCGACTTTTAAGAGTGGGCGGGGGATATATTCTGACCTCACAATCCTGGTTTAATTTGATCTTCACCTTTGCGCACGAACTTGCACATGCCATTGATATTTGTGAGATCAAGGACGAAGGTTTGTCTTTCCCCGCATTTGATCACTTAAACGCCTGCTTCCTTGAACATGGACTGATTGACCTTCATCATGAACGAAAAGAATGCATTGCTCATGATCACCTCGCTGAGGTCTTTGCCGATTGGATTGCTGTTCAAATCACGAGTCTTTCCCTCAAAACGTTTGCTCAAGAATACCCAAAACTCCCATTGGAAAATGCAATTAGAAACTCAGTCAGAGACCTTTGCACACCCACTCACCACGAGCGAAAGGACCCTCATCAGAACCCTGAGGAGTTTGAATTTCATCCTCTACCTAAGATCAGAGTTGAAATGCTCTTTTCACACCACCCTACGATTCGAGCGCTTTTAGGGTGCGGTGCTTTAAAGATTCCTCAAGCTTCATTTTGTAGTTTTGAAAAACCACTCACCTCTATAAAACCTCCTTTACCCCAACCTCATTCTTCCCATCCTCTATAAGAGGATTCAACACGTCTAGGCACAGATATATTTACAAACCTATGTCTCACAGAATTAATATGATGAATGAGAAGTAGATCCTCACTGTGAATTAAACTCATCACCTCAATTACATTCTTAAACTTATTGCGAATGGGATAATAATGAATAAATGATCAGAAACCAGAACTTTGCTTCTTCAACATGAAACTGGGGAATCTATTGAGTGTATGGGCGCTGTCTGTTATTCTATTTATTATAAATATAAATTTATTTAAATCAATCCCCACCCATTATGGAGCCTGATTGCATATGATTAAAAACTACGTCAATACGCTGAGGAGCCTCATTTTTCATCCAATCACCTTGTTCAAAGATCTACCCGCCGAAGGAAAAGTGCTCCCATCTTTAGCGTTTGCCATGGTGACACAGTTTTTAGGCATAGGTATGGTTTACTTATGGATTTCTGTATTTAAAATATCAGAGTTCAGTTGGTTTCAAGATCTTGTCTCATTTCTGGATCAGCAATTCACTGCCTCTTATGCAAAGATTTATCAAGAATTTTTCTTAGGTTTCAGCATGGGCAGTGATACGGGAGAACTCATTTTTAGTCCCTTTAAAACTCTGCTCGGAGTTTTTATCGCTGCTTTTTTTATTTTTATAGGCGCCTGGCTATTGACCCCAAGGAAACAAGATCGGCAAACTAAGTCCATGCTTTTTAAATCAGCAATCACGATTATTTGCTTGAGTTATGGCCCGACTATTTTAATGGGAATCCCAATACTTGGAATATTATTTTCAGTCTTTTATCAAATGATCTTAATCATTTTAGGAATTGCAAAAGTATACCGGGTGACCTACCTGAGAGCCCTTGCCATTTATCTACTCCCTCTGCTCCTCCTCACGATTCTCATAGCGCTTTTCTTTCTCGCCCTAGCCGCGTCCAAATGATTATAGATGGGATACTAGGCACAGACACTCTGTCATTAAGGTCAGAGAACTCATCCTTGCCACAGATCAGTAGTTTTTACTCAGGGATGCTCTGTCAAAAGCAAGGAACGGAGCATCCCTCATCCCAGATTCGAAAACCAAACAAGCAGACTCAAGTACTTTCATTCACAACTACTTTCCGAGAGTAACCAAAACCTCAGATACAATGATCGCTTTAGGCCTCTGACTAAAACACTATGACTCTCTTGTATTTCAAAATTCAGGCGCATTTGATATGGCGTTAAGTATGAGGTTTGAAAAACAATGATGCACCGACCACGCTCTGGATCCCATGGATCTATTGAAATCATCTGTGGAAGTATGTTTAGCGGAAAAACAGAGGAGCTCCTCAGAAGAGTCAAGCGAGCTCAAATTGCTAGACAAAAAGTTCAGGTCTTCAAGCCCTCCATTGACGATCGCTACAGCGTGGATCATGTCCAAAGTCATGATGCGAATCGAGTACCCTCTCGCCCCATTGAAAAGGCACGGGATATCCTCAGATTCCTCGACGACAATACTAGAGTGGTTGGGGTGGATGAGGCCCAGTTTTTTGATGAAAACATTGTAGATGTGGTTCAAAAACTTGCGAATCGCGGGCTGCATGTGATTGTAGCAGGTTTGGATATGGACTATAAGGGTCTGCCGTTTGGACCTATGCCCAAGCTCATGGCAATTGCAGAAGATGTCACCAAGCTATCTGCAGTGTGCGTGGTTTGCGGACAGGCCGCCTCCCGAACACAGAAGATTTCAGGACCTATCAGTACACGAGCTAATCCAGTTGCCGTGGGTGCTAAGGAAATGTACGAGGCTCGTTGTCGATTCTGTCACGAACCTAATGGAATTGGTTATGACGATACTCAACTCAAGCTTCTTGAGGCAAGCTCATCAGGGGAACTCCTATGAGTCCTAGCTCTGCCTCTGATCTGGCGATGGACTCTCAGTTTAAAAATCTTCGGTATCAGCTCTCAGAGATTCAGCACCACTACGGCTCTCAAGTACACCTTCTTTCAGACCCATTTTTACTCTCACACTTAGCTACGTTATGTGCTGAGGAGACAACCCAACCCGTGATCAATGAGCTTGTCACCACCTTGTATTCATCCCTACTCAAGATTGTGGTGAATCAGGAGTTTCCTAAAAAGCAGGTCGCTCTGAAGACTCGCATGGCAACCCATCACCGTGAGGGTGTATTCATGGGACCCATCATCGACCCTCATATTCCTGTAGTCAGTGTGAATCTCGCGCGAGCTGGAACTCTACCCTCTCACATTTGTTACAACTCATTGAATTACTTCATGAACCCAAAAACTGTGAGACAAGATCACATCTCCATTGGGCGCATGACAGATGAACAGAATCAGGTCACAGGTAGCCAAGTTGCAGGCCACAAGATTGGTGGCAATATCGATGACTCTATTGTTTTATTTCCCGACCCTATGGGAGCAACAGGAAGTACATTGATTGAAGCCTTGCGCTTATTTAAGAAACACGGACGAGCGCGCAAATACATTGCACTTCACTGCATCGTGACTCCAGAGTACTTAAAAAATGTCCAGAAGCATCATCCAGACCTGATTGTTTATGCAATTCGACTGGATCGAGGTTTATCTCCATCCGATGTGCTTGCTACAACACCAGGCGAGCAGTGGGATCGCGAGAGAGGACTGAATGATAAACACTACATCGTCCCTGGCGGCGGTGGTTTTGGGGAGATTTTAAACAATGCCTACGTCTGAACAAACCAAGAATCAACTTCCACCTGTTCTCATTCCAGAAGTCAGAATTCAATCTAGACTTGCTGAGCTTGGCCAGGAGATTAATCATGATTATAGAGGCAAAGAAATCACTGCAATTTGCATCCTAAAGGGGAGTTTTGTCTTTTTCTCAGACCTCATTCGACACCTCGAGAGTCCACTGACGTGTGAGTTTCTCGGAGTATCGAGTTATGGCAACCGCATGATCTCCTCAGGTGAAGTAAAAATCACTCTTGATATCAACGAGCCTTTAGAAAATAAGCATGTCATTGTGTTTGAGGATATTGTGGATTCAGGCCTAACCCTCTCGTACATCATGAATACTTTGAAGGCTAGGCGCCCTGCTTCGATTAAAAGCTGCTCTTTATTATTAAAACCCGAATCTTTGAAAACAGAAATTGACGTAGATTATTTGGGGTTTAAAATAGGAAGAGAATTTGTGGTGGGGTACGGGATTGATCTAGCCGGCAAGCACCGTGCACTTCCCTACATCGGCTATATCGAACATGGACATTGATGAACTCACATAGATTGGTAAAACTCTACTCTCGCGCTCCTACCCGAATCGATCTCGCAGGTGGGACGGTAGACATCTGGCCAATCTATCTTTTGCTTCGTCAGCCCATAACGATTAACCTGGGGATCAGCTTATTTGCAGAATCACACCTCGCGTGGGATTCTCTATCTACAACTCCAGGTGTGATCCTTGAGTCCGAGGATCAAAAAACAGAGCTCGCTTTGAGCTGGGATGCTCTGAGGGACCTCTCACTTGAAGTCAGCCCAAAGCTTGAGTTGCACGTTAAGCTCGTGAGACACTTCCTTGAGAAAAGACTACGTTCAGGGTGGCTAGACACGCTGAAAGGCTCGCTTCGATTATCGACTCTTGCCCAGAGTCCTGCCGGTGCTGGGTTAGGAGGCTCATCGACACTGAGTGTATCTATGGTTGGTGCGCTGGCTTCCTGGTCGAACTCTCAGGCAGGGAACTCTCTCATTGACCCTCAAACAGAGGGCGAACGTCTTATTGAGATTGTGAGAGACGTCGAGACGACTGTGATTCGCGTGCCGGCTGGATTACAGGATTATTATGGAGCAATGTTTGGGGGCCTACAATGCCTCAAATGGGGTGTAGGCACACATGAGAGGGAGCCCATGGACTTAGCTCTCTTGAGTGAACTCGAAGATCGACTCCTGCTCTTTTACTCTGGGCAATCTAGAAATTCAGGAATCAACAATTGGGCTCTTTTCAAAGGCTTTATTGACCAACGAGAAGAAGTGAGAGGCCCATTTACAAGCATTGTAAAAGCTACACACGAGTTAAGGAATGCTCTTTTAGCGCAAGACTGGACTGCAGTAGGGGCAGCCATTGCGAAGGAGTGGCTCACCCGAAAAGATCTAGCCCCTGGTATTTCCACCCCTGAGATTGATCAGGCATTTCAGGAAGCTCAACGACTTGCTCCAGTTTCAGGCAAAGTTTGTGGTGCAGGTGGCGGAGGGTGTTTTTTCATCTATCTGCCCTTAAACGATTCATCAGAGCGAAAGGTTTTACGCCAAAAAATCGAGGAGATTTTCTCCCGAGTGGGGATGAGACCTTTACCGTTTCAGGCTGTCCCGCACGGACTTCAAATTCAGGTCAATCACCGTGAGGGAAACTAGACGTTATTTAGGACTGGAACTCTCGGGCGCAAAGAATCAGAAGACGTGTGTAGCCACGCTGGAATACTACGCCAAGGAGAAAAAGATTTTTCTTCTGGATCTATACGACAAGATCTCACCCATCGACGATCAAAGCTCAGATCAAGCTCTCCTAGAATTGATCCAAGAAGTAGGCGACCCCATGGTATGCCTTGGCGTGAACGTGCCTTTACAACTCCCTCCGTGTGTGACGTGCACAAGAAAGCACTGCCCAATGCCCTCCCACTGCAGCGTACCGACTGTAAAGTGGATGCGTGAGTTCATGAAAAAAATAGGACGCACCGCACCTGACCGACTGAGTGCACGCACTAAGGAATTTACACCATACACTCAGCGCCCCATCGAATTATGGATGAAATATAAACTCTTGCCTGAGCTCCCCGTAAGCCTTCACCTTGAGGTGGATGAATCGTTAGGAGGGAATAAAGCTCCTCTCAGTGCACGAATGAATTTTTTGAAGAGACATCTTCACGGGGTATCTCTCATTGAGGTTTGGCCTAGACTCTCTGTAGCTCTCTTAGGCATAGAGCTTGGATTACCCAAGCGACACCTCACTCAGTATCGACAACTTGAAGAAGGAGTTGAACTGAGAGAGGAATTTCTCCTTCAGCTTTCTCAGCAGCGCGAGATCTTTATTTACGACCGAGATTTGAGAAAACTTGCTCAGAGCCTCACTGCATTTGATGCATTCATTTGCTCTTACATTGCCTTACTCTCAGATCAAAACCGTTGCTCCAAAAGACCCTCTTTGCGGGAATTTCCCACTCAAGCAGGCTGGATTTATTACCCTGAAACTGAGTCATGATTACTTATGTACTTTCTTAAAAAAATCTTAGGATCCATGCTGTCCCTATTTGCAGTCAGTGCACTGACTTTTTTTCTGGTGCGAGTTGCACCCGGAGGACCTTTTGATACGGACACCCTTTATCCTGCTGAAATCAAAAATTTGATCCTTGAAAAGTACGGCCTGAATCAAGCAGTCAGTACTCAGTACTGGCTTTGGATCAAAGACTCAGTCAGAGGTGAGTTTCGAGAATCATTTCAGTACCTAGGCCAAAGTGTAAGCTCAATTCTTTGGCCATCCCTTCAAAAGTCCTCCCTCTTAGGTGGAATTTCACTGTTCATCGCTTGGGTGGGAGGAGTTATTCTAGGAGCATGCTCTGCAGCAAAAAAAGGGTCACTCCTGGATCGCATGATCTTTTGGATGACAGCTATTGGAATGAGCCTACCGAGTTACCTCACAGCCACTCTCCTGATTCTTGTTTTTTCAATTCACCTTCAGTGGTTTCCAGCAGCACTTTGGGGAGGAGCTCCTTTTCTTGTTCTGCCGACTCTCACACTCAGTCTTCGTCCTCTCGGCGTGATCACCCGATATACGAGAAGATCGATGATTGAGGCATTGAGTTCAAACTACATCAGAACAGCGTATGCCCAGGGAGTGCCACACTGGAGGATTATTTTTATCTATGCCCTGAGAAACTCCCTAATCGCTCCAGTAGCCGCTTTAGGCACGCTCGGCACCCACCTCGTTTCTGGTTCTTTTCTCGTAGAGAATGTGTTTCAGATTCCAGGCCTTGGCAGGCACTTTGTCATGGCAGCTCTGAACCGAGACTACCCACTTTTAATGGCTGCAACCCTCATTTATGGCGTGATCCTAATAGCTTTTCAAGGAGGGTCAGATTTTCTTCTAGCCATGATTGACCCAAGAATTCAGGCAGCAGATACGGAGTCTTTGTCATGAGTCGAGCATTTCTCGGGCTTTTAATCCTTGCAGCACTGATTGTTCCTGAATGGGGCCCTTATTCGTTTGATCAACAAGATATCGCCCAAGCCCTAGCAACACCCTCAATGAAACACTGGTTTGGAACGGATGCATTAGGTAGAGACCTTTTCACTCGAATCTTTTATGGCGCACGTATTTCACTCTGGATTGGATTCATGAGCGCTACTCTTGCATTTATCCTAGGGAGCTGCCTTGGAATGTTAGGGGCGTATTTTGGAAAACTCGTAGACTCACTATTAATGAAGGCTATAGATATTATCGCTATTTTTCCATCCACTTTGATGGCCATTCTTTTTTCCTTAGTCTTTGGCCGCGGGGTATTTGGAATTTTACTCGCATTAACTCTTACAACGCTCACTGCACCCACCCGACTGAGTCGAGCACTCTCCCTTCAAATAAAGCAACAGGAGTTTATCCAAGCAGCTTGGGCCATGGGAGCAACACCTTGGCGCATCCTCCTTCGCCACCTCATTCCCAATATAAGGCAAGCCTTACTCTCAGCTTGGATCCTGCAAGTCTCCACCAATATGATGGCTGAGGGTTTTCTCTCATTCCTAGGTTTAGGCGTTCAATCGCCTGCCTGTAGTTGGGGAACTCTCGCTCATGAAGGGGTAAGTTTTCTACAATCCTACCCTCACCTCATTGTGTTTCCAAGCCTTGTACTACTCACCACTTCCTTAGCTCTGCAGAACTTAGAACCATCCTAACGAAAACGAACGATCAGGGTAGTGATATTATCCCCGCCCGTCTCCGGACGTCTAACCGTGAATAGCTTGAATAAAACCCAACATTCTTAAGACCTCTCGAATGGCCGAATCCGATGGCATGGGCTCAGTGGGTGGAGAAGAGACAAAGCTCCAAAGATAATTGTAAGTAGAGCGCAAAACCCCTAGCTGAGGAGTTTCTTCTACTTCCCTTCCCATTTGTCTCACTATTCTTCGTAACTCAGGGTGAGCAGTCAAAACAGCTCTAGCCCTATCCATCAGAGCATCAACCGTATAACCTTCATGCGTTATTCGTTGAAGCCTTTCATAGGGCGAAGTGACCCTTTCACCTGCCTCATTGTAGATGACAACGTCTAGCATTTCATTTCTGCCGTGAAGAAAATTACGCCTCATTTCTGGAGGAGAAAGAAACTGGGCATCAGGATGAAGTCGCGTCCACAGCAAAGCAGAACTATCACTATCAGGATCGAGATGGAGTTCCTCCA